>ERZ795030.20-NODE-20-length-228659-cov-33.532838_pt1 | contig 228659 bp, 195 predicted proteins | sample MGYA00375122_ERZ795030 | MGnify/ENA primary metagenome ERZ795030 (study PRJEB30165, sample SAMN05720146) | activated sludge metagenome | isolation source: anaerobic digester from wastewater treatment plant | place: Japan | collected 2015-04-20 ... | reverse complement strand
CATCATAAGAAAGGAAGCTCCTGATGAAAATCCTCACCCATAAGCAGGAGATATGTACGGGCTGCCGCGCCTGCGAGTTGGCCTGCTCCCAGGCATTTTTCAGGACTGACGACCGCCTTAAATCCTCCATCCGCATTAACAACAACTTCAACACCTTCCACGCCATTATGTGCACCCAATGCGGCGAATGCATCAACATGTGCACCGCCAACGCCATCTACCGCGACAAAAACGGCGTGGTGCGGATTGACAGGAAGCTGTGCGTTGGCTGCCTCGGCTGCGTCGGTTTCTGTTCCGAGCTTTCTATGTTCTACAGCGATGACCTCCTGGTGCCCTTCAAATGCGTCGCCTGCGGCATCTGCGTCAAAGCCTGCCCTGAAGACGCGCTTGAAATACTGGTTAGTCAGAGCAAAGGGGACTAAAAATGGGAAAAATACTCAAACAAATCCGATACACTCCCGCCAAAATTGAGCGCGGCTATTCCAATAAGTCCCTCTATATCAACGTGGGGGACTTGCGTATAGAAGAAAAAGAAGTCACCGACTTCATGAAAGAGAAGTTCGTGGGCGGCAAAGGCTTTGACCTGTGGTACCTCTGGAACGCGGTCACGCCCGAAACCCGTTGGGATTCGCCGGAAAACGAAATCGTGATGAGCGTGGGTCCTCTGGGCGGGATTACCCAGTATTCGGGCGCCGGCAAGACCCTGGTTTGCGCTATATCACCGCTCACCGGCATCCCGATAGACAGCAACGCCGGCGGATACTTTGGCCCGCTGCTCAAGTTTGCCGGCTGGGACGCGCTGGAGCTGCAGGGCAAAGCGGAAAAAGACCTGATTATCTTCATCGACGGCAACGAGGGTCTCATTTCCATCGAGGAAGGCGAGGAATACCCCGAAGACTCCCACCTGCTGGCGGAGGAGCTCACTACCCGCTTTGCCGGCAGCGAGGAAGATAAGGTGCACGTTTCCGTCGTTTCTTCCGGCAGCGCGGCAAAGCACGTCCTGATGGGCATGCTCAACTTTTCGTTCTACGACCCGCGCCGCAAAACTGTGCGCTTCAAGCAAGCCGCGCGCGGCGGTCTGGGCACTATCATGCGCGATAAGCGCATTAAAGCCCTGGTGGTCAAGTTTAAGGGTATCAAACCAAACCTGAACAACCCCGCCGACATCGCCACCCTCAATCGCATTGGCGTCAAGTACCACAAAGAAATGCATGACCTGGATGAAAAACAGAATGGTATGCGCAAGATCGGGACCGCCAACACCATCCTGGTGATGAACAAGTACGACTTGCTGCCCACGCGCAACTTCCAGACCGGTGGAGACCCGGACGCGGTGAAAGTTTCGCCCGAGGTGTTCATCACGCAATACCTGACCCAGGGTTTGCACGACGGCTGCTGGTACGGCTGCACGATGTCTTGCGCCAAAGCCGCTGACCATTTCAAGCTGCTGACCGGACCTTACGCCGGGCAGTGCGTGACCGTGGACGGGCCTGAATACGAGTGCGTCGCCGGATTGGGCTCCAACCTGGGGATCTTTGACCCGCAAGCCATCCTGGAACAAAACTTCTACTGCGATACCTACGGCATCGACCTGATCTCCTACGCTACTACGGTCGCCTTCATTATGGAGTGCTACCAGCGCGGGCAGATATCGCAGGAAGACATGGGCGGGTTGGACCTTTGTTTTGGGAATGCCGCCGCCTCCCTGGAGCTCTTGCATCAGATGTCCCGCGGGGAGGGCTTTGGCCCCCTGGCTGGTTTGGGCATCCGCCGGCTGAAAAAAGAATTCGTGGAGCGCTTCGGCGCTGATCCCAGGCTGCTTGAGGATATCGGCATGGAAAACAAGGGCCTGGAGTACTCCGAGTATCTGCACAAAGAAAGCCTGGCACAGCAAGGCGGCTTCGCGCTCACCAATAAGGGGCCCCAGCACGACGAAGCCTGGCTGATTTTTATGGATATGGTCAATAACCAAATCCCGACCTTTGAGGATAAAGCCTACGCCCTGTTCTATTACCCCATGTTCCGCACCTGGTTTGGTCTGTGCGGGCTGTGCAAGCTGCCCTGGAACGACATCGTCCCGGCGGATAACTACAAAACCGAAACGCCCGCCAAGGTGCCCGAACATGTGCAAAACTACGTGGATATCTTTGGGGCGGTGACCGGCAAAATCATTGATAAGGACGAGCTCATCCGCCAGTCTGAACGGGTCTACAACTTCCAGCGCGTATTCAATTTGCGCATGGGCAGCGGTTTGCGCAAGCACGATAAAGCGCCCTACCGCTCGCTGGGTCCTGTCACCGCGGAGGAATACCTCTCCCGCCAGGAACGTTATGATAAACAGTTGCGCGAACTGCAAGGGCTGGACCCCGAAGCAATGAGCCTGGATGAAAAAATCGCCGCCACGCGCGCCTGGCGCGAGAAGCAGTTCGAACTGCTCACCGACGCGGTCTACAAGCGCCGCGGCTGGACGAATGACGGCGTCCCCAAACCCGAACACCTGAAGGAAATCGGGATGGACCTGCCCATGCTGCAGGAGGTTGTAGAAAAGCACCTATGATAAGCGTCAACACCCGCGAGCAGCCCTGGCGCGAAGGCCTGAACGTGCAATCCCTGTTGGACGAAATGGGGTTTATCTTCAGGCATATCATCGTGCGCATCAACGGTGAGTACGTGCCGGAAGAAGCCTACTCCGCGCGCCTGATCGCGGATGGGGATGACGTGCAGGTTTTGCACCTCATCGCCGGGGGATAAGCCATGCAGCCCGGGCGCTACCTGCGCAATGCGTTGGCCATCAGCCCCAAAGAACAGGAACGCCTGTCAGACTGCCGCGCGTTGGTGGTCGGCTGTGGAGGGCTGGGCGGCTTCGTGTTGGAATACCTCGGGCGGCTGGGTGTGGGCAATTTGCGCGCGGTGGACCCGGATACCTTCAGCGAGGGCAACCTCAACCGCCAGCTGCTCAGCTCCAGTATGAATTTGGGCAGGCCCAAGGCGCTGGCGGCGGCGCAGCGCATGCAGGCGGTCAACCCCCTGGCGCGCGTGGAGGGGGTTCAGGCTTTCCTGACGGAGGAGAATGCCGCGGAGCTGCTTGAAGGCTGCCAGGTGGCGCTGGACTGTCTGGACAGCATCCCGGCGCGCAGAACGCTGCAGCATGCCTGCGCGCGGGCGGGCGTGCCTTTGGTGCACGCCGCGATTGGCGGCTGGCTGGGGCAGGTATGCGTGATTTTGCCCGGCGAGAGGCTGTTGGACCAAATTTACCCGGACGCGAGCGCCGAGCACGGCGAGGAATACGAGCAGGGCGCGCTGGCCTTCACGGCTGGTATGACCGCCGCGGCGCAGGCGGCTGAGGCCGTCAAGCTTTTGCTGGACAAGCCCGGCCTGCGCGGGGAACTGCTGGTGCTGGATTTGTTGAACGGGTCGTTCGAGCGGCTGAGGCTGGTGAAGGGGTAATCCGCGCAACCCGACGCGCAGAGTCAGGTCTGCTGCAGCCATCCGATGTAAGGGCGAAGCATCCTGAATAACCGCAGCAGGTGAAATCAAGCATTCCATCCAGGCTGCTTCGCCCCTACCCGAGATTCTTACAGTACAGCCTGTTTTCTCGTCAAACCTTTCAGAAAGAAAGCCTCTCATCAGTCTCGCTGCGCTCGCCAGCTTCGGCTCTGGCACGCGAGCAGCCCAGGAGGAACTTTATATGAGAGAACGCAAGGAGATTCCAGTAAGAAAGATTTTGATTTCAAGATTAACAACTGTATACTGAATATACAACAGGCTGAACACAGTCCACCCATAGTAGATCTGGAAGGAAATCTTATGAGAGGAATCAAATCGATAGTGCTTAGCTTAGTTATGCTTTGCTTGATGTCCAGTCCTGCAGTCAACGTTTCCGGGCAGTTTATCTCAATCAATGATGCCGAAAGTCCGACCCAAGGTACGTATATTTACCTGCCAGTTGCTTTTAAGAGTAATACTCAAGGAATGGTTTACGTGCCCGCCGGAGAATTCCAGATGGGCTGCGACCCGAACCACAACGGCGGGTTCACCTGCAATTGGGACCAATTGCCTCTGCATACCGTCTTCATGGATGCGTATTACATTGACATCACCGAGGTGACCAACGCGCAATATGCCCTTTGCGTAGCTGCAGGCGCCTGCGACCCGCCGACTTCCTATTCTTCTTCCACCCGCCCATCGTACTATGACAACCCAGAGTTCGATAATTATCCGGTAATTTATGTGGAATGGTACGATGCCGAGGATTACTGCATTTGGGCTGGTAAGCGCTTGCCGACCGAAGCGGAGTGGGAGAAAGCGGCGCGCGGAACAAATCCAAGAGCCTTCCCCTGGGGGGACGGCGACCCGAACTGCAGCCTGGCAAACAGCTATAACGATCTTACAAGTTCTTACTGCGTGGGCGACACCAACGCGGTGGGCAGCTACCCGGCGGGCGCCAGCCCATATGGCGCGTTGGATATGGCAGGCAACGTCTGGGAATGGGTCAGCGACTGGTATTCAGGCAATTATTATTCGGACTCTCCTTATTCAAATCCACAAGGTCCGGCAAGTGGCTCTTGGAAGGTGCTGCGCGGTGGAAGTTGGAACTGGCCTTGGAACAACTTGCGCTCGGCAGCCCGCCTCCCCAACAACCCTGCCAATCACTACAAATATATCGGGTTTCGTTGCGCGTACTCTTCAACACCCTGATGGGTGTTTACGAACAACCCTGATCGCGCCGGTCTCCAGACCGAGCGCGGAGCATGACCATATGTCTCCTTTTAGAAAGTTTTTTCTGGCTGGAGTGCACGACTTAATCTGCAAACCGTGTCTTTCGGTCGTAGGGGCGAGGCACCCAAAAAGCACATATTAGTGAATTTGTTGCACAAATCAGGGATGCTTCGCCCCTACCGGTGATTATCGCAAGCTAGCCGGCACGCAAGCAGCCCCAGGTTTTTCAACCTTTCCCAGGGAGAAGGTGCCCGCAGGGCGGATGAGGGTCAGTTGGTTTTATCACCCTGCCATTCGGTCGTAGGGGCGAAGCATCCTAAATCAGCCCTGCAGAGGAACCTAAGCTTTCATATCGGGCTGCTTCGCCCCTACCCGAGGCTACGCAAGCGCAGCACCCCCTGCCCTCGCTACACCTCGCCGGCCCGGGGGGGCAACTATGATACAATCACCGAAACTCACCTATTTCCCGGAGGATTCTGACCTATGACTAAAGCGACGGCCTTCAAACTCACCTACAGCACGATGTTCAACCCCCCCGAAGAACTGCATACGCGCTTCGCGGAAGCGCTTGAAAAAGTCAAAACCGGGCTCGGGCGCGAATACCCGCTGCTCATCAACGGGCATGAGCGCTTATCTGCGGATAAGCACCATGCCCATTCCCCCATCAACACCGACATACACCTGGCTACCTTCCAAAAAGGCACAGCCCAGGATGCCGCAGACGCGGTGGCGGCTGCCAAAGCCGCTTTCCCCGCCTGGAGCCGCATGAACTGGGAGGAGCGCGTCTACCTCCTGCGCAATCTCGCCGATATCATCGACGAGCGCATCTACGAGATTTCCGCGGTGATGACGCTAGAGGTGGGAAAAAACCGCATGGAAGCCCTGGGTGAAGTGGCGGAAGCCGCCGACCTCATCCGCTACGCCTGCGCCCAAATGGAAGCCAACGGCGGTTTTATCCACCAGATGAACAACGACCCGCTTTCCGGTTTCCTCTCCACCAACCAATCCGTCCTGCGCCCCTACGGCGTGTGGCTGGTCATCAGCCCCTTCAACTTCCCGGTCGCCCTGACGGGCGGGCCTACCGGCGCGGCGCTCGTGGCGGGCAACACGGTCGTGATGAAACCCGCCAGCGATACCTGCTGGTCGCCTTACCTGTTGGCGGACTGCATGCGCCAGGCTGGCATCCCCGACGGGGTGTTCAACTTTGTCACCGGTCCCGGCACCACGCTGGGCGAAGCGCTGATAAACCATCCTGATGTGGCCGGCATCACCTTCACCGGCTCGTATGAGGTCGGGATGAATATCTACTACAACACCAGACCCTCGCGCTACGTCCGCCCGACCATCCTGGAACTAGGCGGAAAAAACCCCGTGCTGGTTTCGCGCCATGCCGACGTGGAAGATGCCGCCCTGGGCTGCGTGCGCTCCGCCTTTGGGCTGCAAGGGCAGAAGTGCTCGGCTAGCTCGCGCGTCTTCATCGAAGAACCGCTCTACGAGGCGGTGACCCAACGCATGGTGGAGCTGACCGAAAAGCTCTCGGTTGGGGACCCGACCGAACGGCAGACCTATATGGGCCCGGTGATTAACAAGAAAAGCTATGCGGACTACCAGCGCTTCATCGAAGACCTGAGCGCCGCGGGCAAGGTGCTCGTGGGCGGCAAAACCCTGACCGAAGGCGCGCTTTCCAAGGGTTACTTCTGCGCCCCCACCATCGTGGCAGATGTGCCGCTCTCACACCCGCTCTGGAAGCAGGAAATGTTCGTGCCCATTGTGATGGTCAGCCCGGTCAAAGACCTGCAGGAAGGCATCAGGCTGGCAAATGACGTCCACTACGGGCTCACCGCCGGCTTTTACGGCACCGCGTCCGAAGCCGACTGGTTCTTTGACCATATTGAAGCCGGCGTGATATATACTAACCGCCCGCAAGGCAGTACCACCGGCGCCTGGCCCGGCTTCCAGCCCTTCGGAGGTTGGAAAGGCTCGGGCTCCAGCGGTAAGAATGCCGGCGGTTTCTATTACGTGCAGCTTTATATGCACGAACAAATCCGCAACCGCGTTCGCCGGATTTAACCCACTCCGGAGGCGCGAACCGGTATGAAAACGCTACTCCGCAGCTTTGGGCGCATCCTGACCCTGGTCGGGCTGGCAAGCCTTGCCTGGCTGCTATTTAATTGGTGGACGGGCAAACCCATCGGGCAGCTCCAAATACTGGGGCTGCTGGTGCTCGTATTGGGCCTCACCCTGCTGCGCGTCCGCCCCGATGATAAGCCGCCCAGAAGCTCGCTTGCTCCTTCCCAGCGCGAGGAGGAAAAGCACAAACACAAATCCTGGATTGAAAGCGGGAAGGATTAGCATGTCCAAACTGACCAGTCTGAGCGATGCCATTCGCCAACACGTGCACGCGGGGGACCTGGTGTATGCTGCCGGCTTTACGCACCTCATCCCCTTTGCCGCCGGGCACGAAATTATCCGCCAGCAGATAAAAGACCTCGTCCTGGCGCGCGCCACGCCCGACCTGATTTATGACCAGATGATTGCTGCGGGCTGCGCCCGCAAGGTCATCTTTTCGTACTCCGGCAACCCGGGCGTCGGCTCGCTCAAGTGGCTGCGCGAGGGGATGGAAAAGGGCAGCCTGGAGTGGGAGGAATACTCCCACTTCGGCATGATCAGCCGTCTGCAAGCCGGAGCCAGCGGGCTGCCTTTCATGCCCATGCACCAGACCGGCGCCCTGGACCTGGAAAAAGCCAACCCGCTCTACCGGCGCGTCAGGGACCCCTACGGCGGCGAGGATGTGGTGGTGGTGCCGGCGCTTTGCCCGGACGTGGCCATTGTGCATGTTCAGCGCGCGGATAGCGAAGGCAACGCCCAGATCTGGGGTATCCTGGGCGAACAGCGCGAAGCCGCGTTTGCCTCCAAACGCGTCATCCTCACCGCGGAAGAAATCGTGGACGCGGACGTCATCCGCTCTGACCCCAACCGCACGCTCATCCCCTCCCTGGTGGTCAGCGCGGTCTGCCATGTGCCCTGGTGCGCGCACCCCTCCTACACGCAAGGCTACTACGACCGTGATAACGAGCTGTATCTGCGTTGGGAAGAAATCAGCAAGGACGAGTCCGGCATGCGGGCTTATCTGGACGAATGGGTTTACGGCGTGAAGGACCGTGAGGAATACCTGGAGAAACTTGGCACAGAAACCCGCGAGCGCCTGAAACCGGGCTTGCGCCTGAGCGCACCAGTCAATTACGGGAGTTATTGAGATGCCGGAACCCGAATATAACGCCACCGAACTGATGATTATCAACGCCGCCCGCCTGCTCAAGGACGGTGACCAGGTCTTTGTCGGCGTCGGCATCCCAAACCTGGCCTGCAACCTTGCCCGCCGCACGCACGCCCCCAACCTGCAGATGATTTACGAAGCCGGCGTCATTGGCGCGCGCCCGAACCGCCTGCCCCTCTCCATCGGCGACCCGACTCTGGTGAGCGGCGCGCTGGCGGTTTGTTCCATGTTCGAGGTGTTCTCGCTTTATCTGCAGCGCGGCAACATCGATGTGGGCTTTTTGGGCGGCGCCCAAATTGACCAGTTCGGCAACATTAACGCCACGGTCATCGGGGATTACCAACACCCCAAAGTGCGGCTGCCCGGCTCTGGCGGTTCGATGGAAATTGCCGCCTGGGCCAACCGCTGTTACATCATCACCCCACACCAGCTGCGGCGCTTCCCCGCCCGGGTGGATTTTCACACTTCGGCTGGCTTTTTGGATGGCGGCGATGCCCGCGCCAAAACAGGCGTGCGCGGCGCCGGCCCGCAGGCGGTCGTGACCAACCTGGGCATCCTCAAGCCGGACACGAACGGCGAGCTGGTTTTGGCGGCTCTGCACCCAGGCTGCAGCTTTGAGCAGGCGCAAGCCAACACCGGCTGGGCACTGAAGCAAGCTGAAACAATGGAAATTACCCCCGTCCCCGCCGAAGAAGACCTGCGCATCCTCCGGGAAGAGCTGGACCCCCAAAGGATTTACATTTGATGGACGAAAAAAAGACGCTGGAAATTATCAGTACTGTGCCGCTCACAGAGGGGCAGCAAAACCGCATCAAAGGCCTGGGCAAACACATCCGCCTGACCGTCAGCCCTGGCAAAGCCCCGACAGACCTGCCCAAAGACGCCTGGGAAAAAGCCGAGGTGCTCTTCGCGGACGGCAAGCAGCTGCCCACGCGCGAACAGGCGCCCGCTCTCAAATGGGTCCAAACCGCGCTGGCTGGGGTGGACCGGGCGCTTGCCCAGCCCCTGGCTTCCGACCCGGAGATTGTGATAACCTCCGCCAGCGGGGTAATGGTCAGCCAAATGGGTGAGTATGTGCTGATGGCTTTGCTGATGTTGGGGCACAAACTGCCCGAAGCCATCGCCCTGCAAAAAGAGCGCAAATGGGGCAGCAATACTTCCCGATCTTTGCAGCCGGTGGAACTGCGCGGCAGTACGGTTGGCATTGTCGGCTACGGGTCCATCGGGCGGGAAGTGGCGCGCTTGCTGCATCCCCTGGGCGTGAACATATTAGCCGCCAAACGCGACCTGATGAGGCTGGAAGACAGCGGTTATACTCCTGAGGGCCTGGGCGACCCAGGCGGACAATACTTCAAGCGTCTCTATCCGATTGAGGGGCTGAAGGGTATGTTGAAGGACTGCGATTTTGTGGTGCTCACCCTGCCGCTGACGCCGGAGACCAAACTTTTGTTCTCGGCGGAGATGTTTGAGGCGATGAAACCCGGCGCGTACCTCGTGAACGTATCCCGCGGGGATTTAATTGACGAAGCCGCCCTGATTCAGGCTATTAAAGCAGGTAAAGTGGGCGGAGCAGTGCTGGATGTGTTCGCGCAAGAGCCGCTGCCCGCCGAAAGCCCTTTGTGGAGCCTGCCCGAAGTCATCATCACCCCACACACCTCCGGAATCTCAAGTCGCCTGATGGATGACGTGGTCAGTTTGTTCATAGAGAATCTGCGCCGCTACCAGGAAAAGCAGCCTCTCTATAACATCGTGGATACCGCCAGCGGATATTGAGTGGGTTTCAGACATCAGAAGCAGCCCGCGTGAATCGGCGCGGGCTGCTTATCAATCAGTCCCTGATAAATCGTCCAGGGCTGCTCATGGTTGCGCCCCTTCAGGCTGCCTGGTTGGGCACCAGACACGAAGCAGCCGCTACTTTATCAGGATAGGCAGCCAGTTCCGCACGCAGCCGTAAGCCGGCAGCGAAAACTCGCTGGAACTCCCAGAGGAATTTACCGCGACAGCCGTCATGTGCGGGCCGGTGAAATTTTTTAAATACGAAAAAACGCCAGAACTGCTCGCCCTCATAAATCCCTCCAGGATCCAGCCTTCATCATCCTCATCCGAAAATATCTGCACCCAACAGTTTGGACAAGCCGTTCCGCTGACATCGGTGCAGCTGGCGCTGCTGATCACCGGGGCGGCAATGCCCTCATTCGCGCCGCCTACCAACTGAATCCCCTTGCCGGTATTATTTCGGATTTGGTTTAACCAAATGTAATTAAAGTCAGCCGTTCCATCACCGCTGCTTTTTTCAATTCGCACGCCGGCTGAAGTTTGCGTCTGCCCGTTTCCCTCGATAGTATTACTGTAGATTGTGTTGGATGGGCTGTTGTTGATGTGTATGCCGTAGTAACCATTGGAGAAAATGTGGTTAAGCCCAATATAATTGGAACCAAGCGGGGAATTGACTACCACGATGCCGCTCCAGCCGTTGGACTGAACCTCGTTAACATGGTCCGGATTCGACCGGCTGCCAATCTCATTGTTGTGCGCGCCGTTATACAGACCAATGCCGTGCTGCCCATTGGGGGCTGGGCCGGAGTAACTTGAGCCAACCATATTGCGCTGGAAGAGGTTCCCGCTTGTATCCTCACCAGTCAGGCGAATTCCGTCTTTTACATTTCCCGAAACCCAATTGTTATACAACAGGTTGTCGCTGCTTTGTTCAAGCAGAACGCCAAACCGGTCATTGCCCAGCACTTCTGTCCGGCTCGGGTCTAAACCAATGGTATTCTTAACGATATTGTTTCCTTTGGATGCTGACAGAAACAACCCGTTTTGCGTGTTATCGCTGATTACGTTTCGCTCGATGGTATTTTTATCGCTTTGAACCAGGCTGATTCCGTTCCCAAGATTCCGGCCGACGCCTGGGCGGAAAGCCGGCTGCACCCCAACCTCATTATCGAATATCACGTTGTTGTTCGCGGATTGAAGATGAATGCCCCCCAGCGCGTGCCCGCAAATTTTATTGCTTCTGATCAGATTGTCTTCGGCGCCCGCTAACAATCGCACGCCGTACCCATCGGATATGAAGATTTGGTTGCTCAACAGCATGTTATTACCCCCTTCAATCTTAACCCCATCGCCTGCACTGGAAAACAGACCCAGGTACTCGACGATATTGTTGGACGACCACATCGTAATTATTGGAACGCCCACAGGCACCCCGGTATGTTGGATGATAATCCCTGGCAGGTTGGGGTTGCTGCCAGGTTGAGTAGCACCATCAATCACCACACCATCCGAGTCTTCCAGCATCGGAAGGGTAAGAGTTAGGCGGATAAACCAGACCCCCAGCGCCGAAGAATAGCCGGGGTCGCTGGTTGGAATAGCAAAGTGTATGTAATCCCGCCCGGGATGGCTGTTGGCGTCCAGAATCGCCTGCCGCAAGGAACCCGCCCCATCGCTGTTGGAATTGGTGACTGTGTACGTGGCCGCGCTTGCCTCCTGAGCAGGTGCTGCGGCAAGAAAGCCCGCGCAGAGCAAGAGGCTGAAAAGCAGCAGAGAAGTAAAGCGTCTGAGCATGAGATACCTCCACTATTTTGTTGGATTTTCTTTCGTGATAACAGAAGTCTATTACCAGTATAGCGACTTTTCCGGATATTTCCAAATAGGCGGCAGTTGCCCGTAAAGACAGCGCGAAGGCTGGTCGCATGAAGTGAGCTATTCCGGCGTGCCCATTCATCCGATTGAGTTTGCCTTTGTTGATTTGGAAATGCGCGGCCGTGTTTCTATCCCTAGAACATAATGGCTATGATAGAATCAACCTATGGACCTCTTTGACCATTCTCTTGCCGACCAGCTTGCGCGGCAAGCCCCTCTGGCAGCCCGCATGCGCCCCAAAACGCTGGACGACATCATCGGGCAAGACCACATCATCGGGCCCGGCACGCTCCTGCGCCGCGCCATCGAAGCTGACCGCCTGTTCTCGTCCATTATCTTTTACGGCCCGCCCGGAACCGGCAAAACCACCATCGCGCAGGTCATCTCGCAGCTCACCCAGGCCGAGTTCGTCAGCCTGAGCGCGGTGTTGGCAGGCGTGGCAGACCTGCGGGAGGTCATCAAAGACGCCGCGGAACGTCGCCGGCTCTACCGCAAGCGCACCATCCTGTTTGTGGATGAAGTCCACCGCTGGAACAAAGCCCAGCAAGACGCGCTGCTCCCGCACGTGGAATCCGGCCTGCTCACCCTGATTGGCGCGACCACGCAAAACCCCTACTTCGACGTCATCAAAGCCCTGGTCAGCCGGTCGCGCGTCTTTGAACTTAAGCCCCTGAGCGAAGCGGATGTGCTGACCCTGCTGCGGCGCGCGCTGACGGACCCCATCAACGGCTACGGCGGGCGCAATATCCTGGCGGATGAAGACGCCTTGCGGCACCTGGCGCGCACTGCCGGCGGCGACGCGCGCAGCGCGCTGAACGCGCTCGAGCTGGCAGTGGAAACCACCCCGCTGCAAAACGCAGAACTGCATATCACGCTGGAAATCGCGCAGGAATCCATCCAAAAGCGCTCGGTTATCTACGACAAAAGCGACGACGCGCATTACGACACCATCTCCGCTTTCATCAAGTCCGTGCGCGGTTCAGACCCCGACGCCGCGCTGTATTGGCTGGCAAAAATGCTGCATGCCGGCGAAGACCCGCGCTTCATCCTGCGGCGGCTCATCATCCTGGCCAGCGAGGATATTGGCCTGGCAGACCCGCGGGGAATATTGGTGGCAAATGCCGCCGCCCAGAATTTCGAGTACATCGGGCTGCCCGAGGGCGTGTACCCGATTGTGGAAGCCACGCTCTATCTGGCCACCGCGCCCAAATCCAACTCTGCCGGCGCCTATTTCAAGGCGCTGGAGGAAATTGAAAAGAACGGCGCCGGCCCGGTGCCCATTCACCTGATGGACCCCAGCCGGGACGCGAAAGGCTTCGGGCACGGCGCGGGCTACGACTACCCGCACAGCCACCCCGGGCACTGGACCGCGCAGCAGTACCTGCCGGAGAACATGCGGGGTGTGCATTTCTACGAGCCTTCGGAGGAAGGTTACGAAGCGCAGGTGGCGGAGCGGGTGAGGATGTGGCGCGCGGCGCAGGCTAAGGCGCTGGGAGGAACGGAAGACGGCGGCGCAAAGGCTTCATAGGCGCGCCAGAGACCCAAAGAGTTTGTTCCAGGGCGTTCCCGCCGCGTAAGCTCGCTCGGGTGAGCGGTTATTCCGAAACAGAAAAATCCTCAGCGCGAATCATTGACTCGGTCTATACCCTATGATAATATACGTGTCTGAACTGCCCCATCGTCTGGCGGCACAAGGCACGTGCCCTTAGCCCGCAGGGCGTATGCCAAAACCAGAAGTTCGGCCGTGGCAGATTAACAAAGCCATACTTACTTCATGCCCCCATCGTCTAGCGGCCCAGGACGTGGCCCTCTCAAGGCCAAAACCAGGATTCGAATTCCTGTGGGGGCATTTTCTTTTTAATCAATATTTAATATCGTACAGACTAAGGCGCGGCTTTTATCCCGAGGGCGTATGCCAAAACCGGAAACCCGGCCGCGGCAGATTAACAAAGCAATACTTACTTCATGTCCCCATCGTCTGGCGGCACAAGGCACGTGCCCTTAGCCCGCAGGGCGTATGCCAAAACCAGGATTCGAATTCCTGTGGGGCATTTTTTTTAATCAATATTTAATATCGTACAGACTAAGGCGCGGCTTTTATCCCGAGGGCGTATGCCAAAACCGGAAACCCGGCCGCGGCAGATTAACAAAGCAATACTTACTTCATGTCCCCATCGTCTGGCGGCACAAGGCACGTGCCCTTAGCCCGCAGGGCGTATGCCAAAACCAGGATTCGAATTCCTGTGGGGCATTTTTTTAATACCTCAGGCTCTTATTCTCTTTGATCGCGCCGATGTCCGCACCGCGCGCGGCATTTGACCGCAGGTCTCCAATCTGTAGATTGGCGGAATGCAGGCGTAGGAGAGAAGCACCTGAATAATCACACAACCCCACTTCCACTGCATATATTAAGGTTGCTTCGCCCACCGGATAGGTTCATGTTTGGTGGAGCGTTATAAGTTTTATACATAACAAAGCTCTGGTCAGGAGACAAGAGCGATCAGAGGCTTTTAGCCCGCAGGGCGTATGCCAAAACCAGGATTCGAATTCCTGTGGGGTCATTTTCTTGGATTAATTTCCCCAACATCAACTTTTCTTTGCACCAAATCAATAATAAGTAGTATTATTTAGTCAGTTCTAACACACAAACCCACCTCTTCTTTTTCCGTCGACACAGCAGAAACCACCCCCGACCATTCACGCGACACGAAGCGAATATCCTCTGGGGATTAACCAGTGATAAAAAGGAGCCCATCTTATGTCTCACCAAACCACAAAACATAGCCTTACTCACATTCACCTGGTTCCGGGGGTAATCCTCATCGTCCTTGTTTCCTTTGTTCTTTCTCCTCAAGCCGGCTTCGCGAACTCTCCCAAACCCCCCATTATGGTCGGCCTCATCCCGGATGTAGGCGGCGTCGATGACAACAGCTTCAACGAAATGGCAGCCGACGGGTTGGCGCACGCCGTGACAGATTTCGGCATCGTCTCCGCCATCTACCAACCCGCCAGCACCGACGAGTATGCCGCCAAGATCGATGAGTGCGTGAGCGCCGGCAGCGCGCTCTGCATCACGGTCGGCTTTTTGCAAGGAGACGCGACCATGGCCGCGGCAATAGCCAATCCCGGCGTAAAATTTGCCATTGTGGACATGACCTGGGAGACTTACCCGGATAACTTGCGCGGAATTTCCTTCGCCTCTGAGGAGGTCGGGTACCTGGCTGGCACCCTGGCTGCTCTGATGAGCACTAGCAAGGTGATTGGGGCCATTGGCGGCTTGCCAATCCCGCCGGTGGATGCATTCATGGTTCCTTTCCAATACGGCGCGCAGTGGACGGACCCCAGCGTCCAGGTCATTCTGGAGTATTCCTATGACTTCGGGAACCCACCGCTCGGGGCTCAGATGGCGGCAGACCAGATATCGCGCGGCGCGGATGTAATTTTCGCGGTAGCTGGCCCCACCAGCATAGGTGTTAACCTGGCAACCGCGCAAGCCGGCAAATGGGCAATCGGCGTGGACGTGGACACCTATTACAGCACATTCGGTGGTGGAACAGTGGACGGGCATGAATTCCTGCTCACCAGCGCGCTGAAGCGGGTGGATAACGCCGTTTATCACACCATCGAGGCCGTCGTGGGCGGGACTTTTACATCTGGGACAATGATCAACAACCTACAAAATGAAGGGGTTGGCATGGCGCCGTATCACGACGCAGCCTCCGCGATCCCGCAGGATGTGCAGGATGAATTGGCTGCCGTCACGCATAGCATCATCAACGGTGAGACCGATGTATGGGAGCCGTTCTACAAATACACCATCAGTCTGCCGGTTGTGATGAAGTAAACCTTATCGGGTGCGCAGGATTGGCGCGCGTCCGGGTTGTGAATATATTTTCATAAAAGACCCTGACCATCAGCCGCCGTACGCCATCAGAAAGCGCAAAGCCTGGAATCACTCCTCATCGCCGCCGAAGCCCTGTTCGCGCGTGGGCTGGATATCCTTCACATTCAGCTGGAGTGTGTTCCTGCCCATATAGCTGTTCATCTCAAAAGTATAGGCGATATCAATTCGCTCGGGCAGCTGCTGCAGCCAATAGCCCTGCTTGAACGCAATCGCGTCATAAGAATTGCGCCCGGCCTGTAAACCCAGCTTGAGGTGCTGCCCATCTCCGACCGCCCGCGCGCTTGCCACGCGCAAGTTCCGGCTGCAGAATAACGCTTCGGGATTCCCACTGCCGGTCGGTTCCAGTTTTTCCACCGCCTCAAACACCTGCGGGACAAACTCCGGACGCATATGTTCCAGGCGAATTTCACGGTCAATCTCCAACACTGGCACCATCTCCACGTCTTTCAGCGTTTCCCGCGCGAGAGCGTTCAGGCGCTCCAGCAGCTCCGGCGCTTTTTCCAGGCTGACCGTCAGACCGGCTGCCATGGAATGTCCGCCGTAGCGCACAAGCAAATCCGAGCAGGCGTCCAGCGCGCTGGTGATATTAAACCCGGGAATGGAGCGGCACGAAGCCACAATGTTTGCCTCATTTTGCGAACCGATGATGGCAGGGCGATAGAGCTGTTCTACCACGCGCGAGGCAGCCAAACCCACCACGCCTTCGCTAAACTCCGGCGACGCGGCAAATATCACCGGGCTTTCGGGATCCGTCTGCATTGCCAAAAAGACTGCCTGTTCCTGCACGCGCAAGGTCAGGTCTTTGCGCTGAGCGTTTTGTTCGTCCAACTGCTGTGCCAGCATGCCGGCGCTGAAAATATCCGTGGAGGTCAGCAGTTCAAAGGCAGCCATGGCCGAATCCAATCTTCCAGCCGCGTTCAGGCGCGGCGCCAGGCCAAAGCCGATATTGCCGGAATTGACGCTTTCCAGTTTTATGCCGGAGACCTGCGCGAGGGAATACAAACCCTGGCGCCTGGTTTCGCGCATCTGGTCCAGCCCGGCGCGGATAAGCGCGCGGTTTTCACCATTTATCGGCGCCAGATCCGCCACCGTCCCCAAAGCTACCAGGTCCAGCCAGTCGCTGGCGCGCAGACCCTCCTGCGGGTATTTCTGCAGGTACGCTTCAGCGATTTTGTACGCCAGGCCAACCCCCGCGAGGTGCTTATAGGGGTACGGGTCGCCCGCCTGGCGAGGGTTAATCACCGCGTCCGCAAGGGGCAGATGGGAGCCGGGTTGATGATGGTCGCTGAGGATGACCCGCATCCCCAGGCTCCTGGCCAGCGCGATTTCGTCAATTGACCGGATGCCGCAGTCTACTGTAATCAACAGGGTAATACCCTCACGGTGCAGCTGCTCAACCGCTTCCCGGTTCAGCCCATAACCCTCGTCAAAGCGGCTGGGGATGTAGACGCGCGGGGGATTGCCCAGGCGCGAGAGCAGCTCAAAGAGCAGCGCGCTGGAGGTCACCCCATCCGCGTCATAATCGCCGTAGATGGCAATCAACTCTTTTCCTGCGAGCGCTTGCCGCAGAATTTCCACCGCGGACGCCATATCCTTAATCAGGAAGGGGTCGGTGCTCTCCCCGGGCGCGCAATCCACGAACGCCCGCGCTGTTTTGTAATCCGTGATGCCGCGGTTATAGAGCAGCTGCCGCAGCAGGCTGGGGAATTCTTTCAGCGCGCTGTCGATATCCGGCGGGATCAGGGGCGAAACGACCCAGCGTTTTGAGGTAGGTTGCAAAGAAGTGTTTTCCATAGCCAGTCCTGTCATTGGTATGGGTCTATTGTACCCGCTAAGCTGCCGCCTCCGCCGCGCTAAGCTTGCCTAATCCGTGAATATTCCCGCCCAGCCGCCCTTTGGGGGTGAAAAAGAAGTACAATTAGCCACATGGAAAACAAAAAATTTATCTTCCCCTTCTTAAAATCTACCGTCAAAAGCGAATTTGTTATTTCAGATGGCGTGGAGCGTGCCAAACGCAACGGCCGTCAAATTGTGGCGCTTGAATCCGCTCTGATTACCCACGGTGTGCCCTGGCCCGAGAACCTGAGCACTGCCCGCGCCCTGGAACAGGCCGTCCGGGATAACGGCGCTTATCCCGCCACAATCGCCATTCAGGAAGGTCAGCTGCGCGTGGGCTTAAACGCCACCCAGTTGGAGACGCTGGCCGGCGCGCGCGACGCGCGCAAATGCAGCCTGTGGGACCTGGGCGGCGCGCTTGTGCGCGGCGGTTCCGCCGGCACTACCGTCGCCAGCACGCTTTACGCGGCCGAACGCGCTGGCATTAAAGTGTTGGGCACCGGCGGGATTGGCGGCGTGCACCGCGGCGGCGCGCGTGATATCTCAGCCGATTTGCTGCAGCTTGCCCGCACGCAGGTTGTCGTGGTATGTTCGGGCGCCAAAGCTATCCTGGACCTGCCTGCCACGCTGGAAATGCTGGAAACTGCCGGTGTGCCGGTGGTTGGCTACCAAACAGACGATTTTCCTGCGTTTTATTCCCGTGAAAGCGGCCTGAAGACCTCTTTGCGCGCGGATACTCCCCAGGAAGTGGCGAATATCGCCAACATGCATTGGAAATTGGGGTTCCACACCAGCGTGTTGGTCGTCGTTCCGCCTCCAGCCGAAAACGCCCTGCCGCATGAAAAAATAGACGCGATTATCACCGAAGCCCTGCGGCAAGCCGAAGCGGAAGCCGTGCACGGCAGCGCTGTAACGCCCTACCTGCTCGCGAAGGTCAGCGAGCTTTCTGAAGGGGAAAGCATGCGCGCCAATCTGGCGCTGCTGACCAACAACGCCCGGATTGCCGCGCAAATTGCCGTTGTTCTGCCTCAGGAAAAAACGGATTGGAGTTATATCTGATCGCTTCCGGATATTAATCCACGGAAAAACCTATCTGGCTCCTCCGAAAAAACCGGGGAAGCCTGTTGGTTCAGATGGGCGCTTAAGGACGGGATGTCGCGGAAGGGCGCGGGGTATTGCTCGGAACCGGTGTGCGGGTCGGGACGGGCGTCCGCGTGGGGGTGGGGGTGTTGGTGGGCGTGCGGGTGAAGGTGGGGCTGGGCGTCAGCGTGGGGGTTGGGGGGCTGCCGCTCACACTGAAATAGCCAGTCATAATCCACCGACTCCCCAAGAAAAACTGAACCCGATATTCTCCCGGCAGCCATTCCTCGCTGGGCAGGCTCAGCCTGGTGAGGGCGTAGCCGCCCGAGCCGCCTTCCCAACGCCCGGTCTCCAGCTTCAGCAGGCTGGTTCCGCGGTACCACATTTCAGTCCACTGAACCCCATCTTTCATAAAGTTATAGCTGTAGGTTCCGTAAATAACCGTCAGCGGGTTTTCAAAGGTTTCCGCGGGTTTGACGGGCTGAAAATTATCGTCCACTTTCTCGGCAAAGACCAGTGGGCTGAAAACGGAATTGGCTTCAGGCGTGATAATGGAATCGAATTTTTCCAAAACATCCTGAGGGAGAGCGGGGGTGTTTGTAATCGAAGGCGTATTGGTAATCGTCGGGGTTGGCGTTATGCTGGGGGTGAGCGTGATGGTGGGGGTGAGTGTGATGGTAGGCGTGAGCGAGGGGGTTAGCGTCGGTGGGAAGTAGCGGTAAGCCAGCCCTTCACCCCAGCGAAAGCTGGCAAACGCGAAGAACGCCAGCGCCAGCGCGGCCGCAGACAGGCTGGCAGCCTGTTCAAAAGCCTTGCGGCGCTTGAAGAAGAAGGGGATGCGCTTCCCGCGGCGAAACCGCTTTGCGGCGCTGACCAGCATCCACAACGCGCCAATCGCGCCTAATATTCCCAGGGTGAGCACAGTCGAGCGAATATCCATGGACATAGTTCGTGAGCCTTATTGGATTATAGCAGTGTCGGCAGGATTACGCTCCTTTCGTCCGGGATGCCGCCGGGGACTTATTCTGCGGCGGTTTGGGTTACTTAAGATTGCCGCGCAGTCAAACAGACCAATTCGGCGTTTCTTCTTTCGTCAGGTTGTTTACCTTCTTATCAGGGATTCAGAAGCGCAAAAAAGAGCGTGAACGCCTGTAATTGAGCGCAGACCTGAGTTTTGTAAAACCCGCGGCGAGAGCGCAAGGGGGGAGGCTAAAGGGTCCGCAAGGATGGTTTGGGAGAGCGGGCTGAAAAACAGGGGCGCTGCCCTCGCGCGGGCATTCCACAACCCAGAATCTGAAGACCGACCTTCGACTCCTCAGCCGGTCAAGAAGTGAACAGGAGCGGCGGTCGTCGGCGCTCCATTGCGATGCCGAACGCTGCCGCCGTTCTCAGCTTTATTCGCAAAGCAGGCTGGCGTACGGCTCGGCAAAGAGCGCGGGCGTGCCGCCAGTATGCCAAAAGAGCACCGTCTCGTCCTTGCGGAAGAAACCCGCGCGGATCAAATCTATCAGGCCGGCTGCCGCCCGGCCGGTGTAGACCGGGTCCAGGAGGATGCCGTCAGCCCGCGCGAAAGCCCGGACAGCCTCAATTTCCGACGGCTGCAGCACCCCATACCCTGCTTTGCAGTAGCTGTCATTAACCAGGATCTCTTCAGGCGCGACCGTTAAGTTCTCACCGCGCAGCGCGGCGGCTTGCTCAACCAGCCCGGCCACCCGTGTTTGCAATACTGGCGCGGCTTCATCGACGCTGATACCTAAAATCCTGCCGCGAAAGCCCGTTTGCCTCGCACCCAAAACCAAGCCAGCCTGGGTTCCGCCGGAAGAACTGGCAAACACAATCCAATCCGGTGCAACACTCTGTTCCGCGAGCTCACGCATTGCCTGGGCGTAGCCCTGCGCGGCAATCGCGTTTGAGCCACCGTAAGGAATCAGGTAGGGTTCCCGTCCTTCCGCCTGTGCGCGTTCAAACTGTTCGCGCAGCCCTTCGTCGCGCCGGGCTTTGGGAACAAACACCAGCCGCGCGCCACTGAGCGCGTCCAGCAGCAGGTTGCCCTGGCGCGTGCCCGGGTCGTCCCCCGCCAACACCAGCAGACACGCCAGTCCCAGCCGGGCGGCCGCGGCTGCCACCTGTCGGCAGTGGTTGGACTGCGGCGCGCCGGTAGTAATCAGCATGCGGGCGCCCCTGGTCAGCGCGTCCGCTGCCAGGTACTCAAGTTTGCGAGTTTTATTGCCGCCCATTCCCAGCCCGGTCAGGTCGTCGCGTTTGATGAGTAATCGCGGTCCGCCCAAAAGCCGGCTGAGCCCGGGCAAAGGTTCGATAGGGGTAGGCAGCTGCGCCAGGGAGACGCGTTCAAGCATGGGAGAGCCTTTGTCGGTTCGCGGCTTTTCCGCGGGCGCGCATGATATCGAGGAGCCTGGGCAGGGCGCGGGTGTAAAACCGATAAAGCCCGGGTCGGCTGCTAAAATCCCAGGCGCCCAAGTGCCGCAGCGTGATGCCGTTAAAGCCTTCCTTAAAACGGTAGACGCCCCACAGCGAGTCGCTCGCGTCAAAAACATCCGGGGCGCCCCACATGTCATAAGCCCGGCAGCCCAGAGCTTTGGAAGCGCGGATGGCTTCCCACTGCAGCAAATAATTGGGCATCAGTTCGCGCGCCGCTTCGGTGGACATCCCGAACATATAGCGGCTGACGCCGGCAAAATGGAACAAAACCAACCCCGCCACCATCTGGCCATCCACCTCAGCAACCAGCGGCCGCGCCATGCCCGCCCGCATAAACTCGCTCCAAAGCTTCAGGTAATACGCTTCGTGGCGAATGACGAAGTTATCCCGCACGGCTGTGGCCGCATACATCGCGTAAAGTCTCGGGAGTTCGCCTTCTTCTGCCGGTCGGACGCGCACGCCCTTGCGTTCTGCCAGGCGGATGTTGTAGCGCGTCTTCTGCTTCATGGCTGCCAGGATATCTTCTTCGCTGCGCCCAAGCTCAATCATGACCGTATTGCGGAATTGAATCTGGTCATCCGAGAAGACCCATCCTCGCCGTATGAGTTCCTGTCTGAAGGCTTGCCCGGCTTGGTTCTCAGCAGCGTCCGCGGCGCCAGGCACCCCCCTGCCCATTTCAACGTCCGGGTCTATCTTGATAAAGACAGCGCCCCGCTGCGCCGCCAGCGATTGCAAGTCGTCCAGGACGCTCGCCGCGAGGGTCTGGTTCTGCCAATCCAAAACCGGTCCCTTGGGGCAATAAAGCACTTCCATGCGCAGCCCCAGGCGCACCTGTCGGCTGAGAACCAACGCGGCGGCTTCAACCTTTCCATCTTTTTCCCAGATGTAATGCAGCGGCGTCCAGCCGTTCTGGATTTTATTCTGCCCCCATTCGTAGGTTTGCAGCAGGTGCGGTTCGGGCAGCCGCAGCAGAATATCGTTCCACTCCCGCGCGGAATTTACCTCAAGAAGCCGCATCCAAACCTGCCTGTTTTCGCGCGCGGTAAATTTGATAAGCTTTGTAAAGCAGGGGGTGATAGGCTTTGATGAACGCCGGCGCGCTGCGTGAAACCACCCCGCCGAAGCCTCTCTTAAAGCGGTACACACCCCACAGCCCATCCGCGCGGCTGGTAAAGTCTCGTTCCAACACGTCTTCATCTTCGTCGGGGATACCCCATAGGTCGTAAACAGCCGCGCCGCGCGCTTTGGCCCAGCGCATGGCTTCCCACTGGAGCAGATAGGTGGGCATCAGGTTGCGGCTCTCATCATCCGACGCGCCGTAAAAATACCAGGCGCGTTCCCGGTGTAAAAATACCATCAGATAAGCCAGGGGTTGATCGTCCAGGTGAGCTTCCAGCAGGGCGCATTTACCGCGCGGTTCAAATATCTGAAACGCGTTTTGATAATAAGCAAAATCATGCAGCGCGAAACCATCCCGCTTCGCGGTTGTTTGCATCATCCGATAAAAGCTGCTCAAATCGTTGCTCAGGCGCGCCTGCACGCCTTTTTTCTCAGCCAGGCGGATGTTATAGCGCGTCTTTTGCTTCATCGCGGCCAGCAGTTGTTCTTCGGTGCGGGTCAGGTCAATCAGAATGGTTCGCCGCGGCTGGATTGTATGTTCTTCCCGCTGAAAACCCGGAAAAGCGTCCTCCAGGGCGCGCTCAGGCAGCGGCTCGAACAAATCCGGTTCGACTTGCAAAAAGATGGCATTCCGCGCCCGGCAAAGCTGATTTATCCGCGGTACAAGTTTTTCCCAGTTTTCGCCAATCGGCCCCTTAGGCAGGTAAGCAATGCTCAAGCCCAGCGGGAGGGCCCGGAACAGCACTTGCGCGCAGGCGTTCTCCGCTTGCACCCGTGCCGAAGACCAGCCAAAACCCGCTTTGAATTCCGCCCAGCCCGCGGTTTGGAGCAGATGCGTCTGGGGAAAGCCCTCGAGCAGCTCATCCCAATCGGCGTCTTCCTGATATGCGCGGTGTGTCAACGCTTACCGTCCCTTAAACCCGAGCACCGATCCGAATGTGCGCAGGATGATGGTGATGTCCATTAATAAATTCGCGCGTTGGATGTAATACAAATCGTATTCCAGTTTTATCGCGGTTTCCTCGATAGTTTCAGCATATTGCTGGTGGATTTGTGCCCACCCGGTAATGCCAGGCTTAACCAGCATCCGGGCGCGATAAAACGGAATGGCTTCCTGAAAAATTGCCACCAATTCGCTGCGCTCCGACCGCGGCCCAACCCAGCTCATTTCACCCTTCAGGACGTTAATCACCTGCGGGAGCTCATCCAGATGCACTTTTCGTAAAAACTTACCAAGACGGGTGATACGAGGGTCGTTATAGGCGGTTACCAAGGCTTCCTTTTCCATATCGGCTTTGTTTTTCATCGTGCGGAATTTGTAGATACGATACGGCACGCCGCCGCGTCCGAGGCGTTCCTGGCTGTAAATGATCGGTCTGCCTGAATCAATCAAGATTAAGAGTGCGATAACCGGGAACAGCGCGACAAAAAAAGCCAGCCCAATCAGCGTGAGAATCAAGTCCAGCAGGCGCTTCAACATGCGGTAAATACCGCCCGCGGGCGTCCGGTCCACAAACGAACGCACAACCCACTCAGAATCAAGCAGGTCAATCGGTACGCGCCCCAGCAGCTCTTCATACACCTCTGCCATGGTGGAAATCTGCAGCCCTTTTTCCTGGGCGCTCAGCAGATTCTGGAACATACCCTGGTTCATTTGTCCTGAGATAGCCAGGATTAAATCCGTGATGTTCAACTCTTTAATCAGCGTCTGCAGCGTGGAGTGGTCTCCCAAAATCGTGTAGTTCCGGATTTGGGTGCCAAGTTTCTCCGGGTCATCGTCAATCAGACCCTGGAGGTTAAACAGCGGCTGCGCCTGGTCGGCGATAATATTCACCAGTGTGGTGCCAGCTTTTCCCGCGCCAATCACCAGCAAACGGCGGGATTTGGTTGCGGCGGAAAAGATGCTGACATAAATGACGCGCCAGATGAGCGTGAGGATTGAGACGAAGACGACAAAGTAGGCAACCCCCCTGCGCGGAAGGGTCCGTGGAGGCATCGCGAAGTAAATAATCAGGTAGAGGAAGGTGGCAATCAGGGTTGCCAGGCCAATGCCTTTCAAGGTTGTCTTGAGGTTGCCGGCTTTGCTCAGGTCGTAGTTGTCTACCATCAGAGCAATCCAGATCACGGGGAGTAAATAAAACCAGGTGTCCGGGCGCGTTCGCAAAAATTCCATCGAAAATTTCATCCACCTGTCGCCGGTAGACCATAAATAGAGCGCGATAACCAGCGCGAGCACAGCCGCGGCGATATCGCCCAGCAGCAGGATGAATTTGTGCTCCGAGGGCTGTAAACGTAAGCGTGGTGATGATACTTTTTCCTGCATGGTTGCGTACTCCTGCGCTTAACGCGCGTTTTTGGATACAAGACCTGCCAGCAGCCCCGCGCCCCAGGAGAAATGCATGCAGGCGGCTGCCAGTGGAAAACCGAAAGTTAACGCGGAATTATGGTGGTTCGCCGCAAGCTGAATTCCCGCGCCCAGCAAGGCAGCCGCGTAAAGCATCGCAGCCCCCAGAAAGATAAACAAACCAGGCAGCCAAAAAATGCCTGAAACCAGGAGCGCGGTCATCCCAAGCACAAACAGCGGTGGAAGCGCTTGCCTGAGGCGCAGCGAGCCCGGATAGCGCTTCAGCATCTGCGCTTTCCAATAACCGTAGCGCCAATACTGATTTGCCAGCTCTTTCAGGTTCCTGCGGGCAAAATATACGCAGCGAATTTGCGGATCCAACCAAATTTTCCCGCCGGACTCCCGCACGCGCGTGTTGAACTCATAGTCTTCATTGCTAAGCAGGGATTCATCATAGAATCCAACCTGCTGTACCAATTCACGTTTGAAGCAGCCGAACGGGACCGTATCCACATAGGCAGCCTGTTTGGTGAAGCGATATTGCGCGTCTCCGACTGCCAGCGGGTGCGCCGCAGCCGCGGCGATAGACCGGGCAATCCAGGTGTCTTCCTGCGCCCGAATATCCCAAACACCGCCAACAACATCCGCCAGCCCCTGCGTCAGGGCGGCGTAACAGCGCTCGATGTAATCTTCATTTGGCACCGAGTGCGCGTCCAGCCGCAGCAGCACCTCGGCTTCTGCCGCCCGGATGCCGGTATTGACTGCCGCCGGGATGTTGCGCTTGGGGTTATCCAAAACCTTTATCCGAAAATCGGGGTGCTCTGCCTGAAACTCAGCAATGACCGCGCGGGTATTATCAACGGACATTCCATCAGCTATAACCACCTCAAGCGCCTCCCGCGGGAAGCTCTGCGCAATGATGGCTTCCAACAGCAAGCGGATGGTACGCTCTTCGTTGCGGCAGGGGATAATTACGGAAACTTGCGGCGCTGTCACGGGTTTCGTATTTGATTGCGGCCGCGTTCAGGCAGCCTGAGGAACGACGGCAATCGCTTCAATCTCCACCAATCCGCCCTTTGGCAAAGCCGCCACCTGAAAAGCGGAGCGGGCCGGGAAGTCCCGGGTGAAAAATTCTGCGTAAACAGCATTCACCAGCGCGAAATCGGTCATATCCTTCAGGAAAACAGTGGTTTTCACGACCGCGTCCAGGTTGGTCCCGGCTGCTTCCAGAACCACGCTGAGGTTGCGCAGTGCCTGACGCGCCTGGGCTTCCACCCCCTCCACGAGACTGCCATTTTCGGGGTCAATGCCGAGCTGCCCGGAAACAAACACAAAGCCCTGGCAGGCGATTGCGGCAGAATAAGGGCCAATCGCCTTGGGAGCGCGCTCTGCGATCACGACCTGTTTGGACGCAGGGGTAAATTTCATCTGTGCACCTCTTTCTTGTTGTGTGCTGTCTTGGAAGCCTATTATAACATCCGCCAGCCGGGCAGCCTTGATATGCCCCAAAAAGACGCCTCCTAAGGCTGCCAGCCGCCCACGTCTTTCCAACAATGGTCCAGATGTTCCGCCATCACGTCTTTGAGTTTGCGCCGGATGATATTCCGGACCGCCATCATCAGGTCGAGCCCGCCAAGGGCAAACAGTTGGCGACCGATTTCCTTAGCCTGGCGATGGTGACATTGATGGTCGAAGGGACCGCCGGGGACAAGGGATAAAAAGTCGTCCTGTTTGCCGATGACAACCAGCTGGTCCATCAATGTTTTTACTTCCTGTTTTTGCGCTGGCGGAAGGTTTCGGATAGCGTCTTCCCCGAAGAGGATGTTTATCAGACCCATGGTATACTCCAATCCAGTTTCTGGTTGGAATTATATCCGAGATATCCCCAACCCGGCCTTTCGGCGCTTCGAAAGGCCTTGCTTTCCGGCCAGAAGTGTATCCGGCGGCTGGTTAACGGTCTGTTTCTTAGGCTTATGGTATAATAATTTCTCGCTTTACGAAAGCCCGGCTTTCAAGGCGTTATTTGGTTTTACTATCGGATTTTTTATAAAGGATTTGAGATGCCAATATCGTATTTAACACGCGAAGGGTTCGAAAAATTGCAGGTGGAACTGGATGACCTCCGCAATAACCGCCGAAAGGAAATCGCTGTTCGGCTGCAGGAAGCGATGGAAGATGGCGAATTGATAGAAAACGCCGAATACGAAGACGCGAAAAACGAACAGGCTTTTGTTGAAGGGCGCATTAAGGATTTGGAGCTTTTGCTCGCAACCGCGCGCATCATCGACGAAGGTGAAAATGAACAGGGCTTCATCCAGGTCGGCACTACCGTCACCGTGCAGGAAGGTGAAAACGAACCGGAAACCTACATGATCGTCGGTCCGGCGGAAGCCGATCCGATACTTGGCAGGATTTCCAACGAATCCCCAATTGGGCGCGCCCTGATCAACCATAAGGCTGGCGACACCGTGAAGGTGGAGGCGCCCGGCGGCTCGTATACGGTTGTGATTATCAAAACGAGTTGATTAAAACAAACCGAAACACCCCACCAGCCGGCTGGTGGGGTCTATTTTAATCTGAAGGATTGGGCATATGCTGCAAGATAACTTTTCTGACCTCGAAAATATCCGCCTTGAAAAAATGCTGCGCTTGCGCGCAGAAGGCATAGAGCCTTATCCGACCACAACCAGGCGAAATTCATCTATTGATGCGGCTGTCCAGGCGTATCAAGCCACTGAAGCCGCGGGCAGCAGCGAGGAAATTAAGGTGATTTTGGCTGGCAGGCTGCGCGCAATCCGCAATATGGGCAAGCTTAGCTTCGCCCACATCGAAGATAAGGACGCCAAGGTCCAACTCCTTTTCCGGGTGGATGAGATAGGCGAAGAACTTTTGCAAGCATTTACCCGCGATTTTGACCTGGGGGATTTCATCGAGGCTGAAGGAAGCATGTTCCGCACGCGCCGGGGCGAGGTAACTTTATTGGTCAAATCTTTCCGGATGCTCGCCAAGGCGCTCCTGGCGCTCCCGGCGGATAAGGACGAAGAGGTGGACGGCAAAATCGTACGGCATGCTACCCTGACTGACCCCGAGACGCGTTTTCGGCAGCGCTATGTGGACCTGGCGGTGAACCCCGAAGTGCGCGAGGTTTTCCGGGTCCGCGCGGGCGCGGTCAGCGCCTTGCGCAAATACCTGGATGAGCTTGGCTTCCTGGAAGTTGAAACCCCAATCCTCCAGCCGCTCTACGGCGGCGCGGCAGCCCGACCTTTCATTACGCATCATAACGAACTGGACCAGGACCTCTACCTGCGCATCAGCTTTGAACTGTACCTCAAGCGCCTGATTGTGGGCGGATTGGACCGCGTTTACGAAATCGGGCGCGACTTCCGCAACGAGGGAGTCTCTTATAAGCACAACCCGGAATTCACTCAGCTGGAGTTTTACCTGGCGTATGCCGACTACCGCGACATCATGGCAATCACCGAACAGATGATTTCTTACGTGGCGCAGGAGGTCCTGGGCACCCAAATCCTTCATTTCGATGGACACGAAATTGACCTGACCCCACCCTGGAAGCGGCTTGAAATCCGTCAGGGGCTGCTGGAACAGAGCGGCATTGATATCTCTCAATACAAAACTGCGGCAGAATTGAGCGCTGTTTTGCGTGAAAAAGGCATCCCACACAACCCCAATGCCCCCCGCGGCAAAATGATAGGCGACATGATGGAGCAGTTCCTTGAGCCCATCCTCATCCAGCCCACGTTCCTGTATGATTACCCGCGCGATATTTCACCCCTGGCGAAGAATAAACCAGGCGACCCGCAAACCACAGAACGCTTCGAAGGTTTCATTGCCGGCATGGAGCTGTGTAATGCTTTTACCGAGCTGAACGACCCCTTGGAGCAGGAAAAACGCTTCCTGGAGCTTGGGCGCGCATACGCTGAAGGCGATGAGGAACGCCACCCGCTGGATGAAGATTATTTGCGCGCGTTGGCTTATGGCATGCCGCCTACCGGAGGCTTTGGAATGGGCATTGACCGTTTTATCATGCTGCTGACCGGGCACCACAACATCCGCGAAGTAATCCTCTTTCCGCCGATGCGCGATACAAGCCAGGCGTAATTGCCGGAAAAAATGTACAATTATCAGTAGTCAGACCGACGCGGCGATTATCTGGCACCGGTCTTGCATCCTGGTAGATATGAGCGAACAAGACCTCATTGAACTTGCTGTTGGCGGAGATTTGGACGCCTTTAACCGTCTGGTGCTCCAGTATCAAGACGCCGCGTTCAACACCGCTTATCGCATCATGTCTGACCCCGCCGCTGCCGAGGACGCCACCCAGGAAGCGGTCATCTCCATGTATCGGAAGCTGAATACTTATCGCGGGGGCTCCTTCAAGAGCTGGTTCCTGCGAATCGTCACGAACGCCTGTTACGACGAACTGCGCCGGAGGAAACGCAGCCCCAGCGTCCCGCTCGAACCGGAAACTGATGAGGGCGAAACAATCGATTCGCCTTCCTGGATGCAGGATAAAGCTCCCGGCCCGGATGAAGCAGCCGCCGCCCGGGAGCTCGAAGAAGCCATTGAGCACTGCCTGGCAGACCTGGAAGAAAAGTTTCGCGTGGTAATGGTGCTGGTGGACATTTCTGGCGAAGATTACGAGAGCGTATCCGCCATCATTAACCGCCCGATGGGCACAGTCAAAAGCCGACTGGCGCGCGCCAGGCAAAAGATGCAGGATTGCTTGCGCGGTTTTGAGGAACTTTTACCTGATAAATTCCGTCTTAAGGACGAGGATACGGAATGAAAAAGCAGGTTTTACTCCCTAAGAAGGATAATGAAGCGCTGTGCGCTTATTTGGACGGCGCGCTGACAGGCGAAGAACGACATAAGTTTGAAATGCGCCTGGCAAAATCGCCGCGCCTGCAGCAAGCCCTCCGGGAATATACCCAACTCCGCTCGGCTGTGCGCAGCTTACCCTGCCATTCCGCTCCGCGCAATTTTTCTCTGACGCGGGAAGAAGCCCGCGCCCTCAAGCGGCAGCCCTTGTTGTATCCAGCCTTCGGGTTTGCTTCGCTCGCGGCGGTTCTGGTTTTGGCGTTGGTCTTTACCAGTGAGTTTATCTTTAAGGCTTATTCAGCGCCCATGGCACGCGAAATTTCCAGCGAACCATCCCTGGCGGCCGTGCCCGCTGCGGAAAACGCTCCTCAACCTCAGGAAGCCCCCCTGATTTTCTCGTGGGGAGGCGCGTATGGGATGGGCGGAGGCGGTGGCGCCGGCGGGAAGGGCGACGGCATCGGAGGAGCCTCGTACGGCGCCGGCGGCGGTCTCATCATCGCGGGCAACAGCGCCGCAAATACCGAAGGAGACCAAAGCAACTTACCCGCTGTAGCGAGCGAAACCCAGCCTTCCGAACCAGCCGGCGCGGGCGTGCCGGAGGCTTCGCCAACGGAAGCCCCGCAGGCGGAAACGTTCAGCGCCCTGGCGGGTTCCGAGCCAGTCGAGCCGCTCATTCTCGGCATCCGGGAAGCCGAAGCCGGGCAGATTGTCGCCAGTTACCCGCCCGCGCAAGCCAAGACCGCCCCCGAAACCGCCGCGGACAGTCAGCCCGAGGCTCAGAAGCCGCTCATCTCGGAATACCTAAAGATAGGGCTGCTGGCTGCCGCCTTGCTGTTCGCGGTCCTGGCAGTGGTGCTGTATCTGAAAAACTGACCTTACCCAAAAATAAAAAACCTCTGATTTGAATTCAGAGGCTTTTTTCTTAACCAGGTAATTACAGACCAGCAGCCAGGCGAAGCTCGGCGGTTTTATTGGTCTTTTCCCAGCTTAGGTCCAGGTCATCGCGTCCAAAATGCCCGTAAGCTGCCAGCTGGTTATAGATAGGCTTCAGCAAATCCAACTGATGAATGATGGCGCGCGGGCGCAGGTCAAACACCTTGCTGATAGCCGCGGCAATTTTGTCATCATCAATGACGCCGGTTCCGAAAGTTTCCACGTTAATGCTCAGCGGTTCGGCTTTTCCGATGGCATAGGCAATCTGAACTTCGCAGCGGGATGCCAGCTTGGCTGCCACGACATTCTTGGCAACCCAGCGCGCGGCATACGCGGCGGAGCGGTCGACCTTGGTCGGGTCTTTCCCACTGAAGCAGCCGCCTCCGTGCCTGCCCATACCGCCGTAGGTATCCACAATAATCTTGCGTCCGGTCAGCCCGGAATCGCCCAGCGGTCCGCCGATGACAAAGCGTCCGGTCGGGTTGGTGTAAATCTTGATATTTTCGTCCACCAGTTCGGCAGGGAGGACGGGTTTAATCACGTGCTCAATCAAATCCGCCCGGATTTGCTCGTTGGTGACCGTCTTGCCATTGAGCGCGTCGGCGTGTTGGGTGCTGATAAGCACGGTATCGATGCGCGCAGGTTTGCCGTAGTGATATTCCACGGTCACCTGGCTCTTACCGTCCGGGTACATCCATTCCAGGGTGCCGTTTTTGCGCACTTCCGCCATGCGGCGGCAGAGCTTGTGCGAAAGGTAAATCGGGAGCGGCAGCAGCTGCTCGGTCTCATCACAGGCATAGCCAAACATCATGCCCTGGTCTCCGGCGCCGCCGGCGTTGATATACTCCTCGCTGTATTCCACCGGTATGGTCTTGCCGTTGCGGTCCACGCCCTGCGCGATATCCGGTGACTGCGCCGAAACCGCCACCATCACAGCGCAAGTGGAGCCGTCGAAGCCCTTTTTGCCGCGGTCGTAGCCGATGCCGTTGACGATATCGCGGACCAGTTTTTCGATATCCACGTAGGTACTCGTGGTCATCTCGCCGGTCACCAGCACAAAACCGGTTTTGGTCACGGTCTCGATTGCAACCCGAGAGGACGGGTCTGCGCGCAAAGCTTCATCCAACACCGCGTCGCTGATTTGATCGCACATTTTGTCCGGGTGACCTTCGGTCACGGATTCGGACGTGAACAGAAATTTGGGTGACTTCATAAAAGTCGTCGTCATAGTAAGAAACCTCCAGTTTCTTTAAAAAAAGACCCCTCGCGGAGAGGGGGGCATTGTTCATGCTGGCTCGCCTCTCATCTTCCAGAAATATTGCTCTGCCGGAGTTGGCACCGTCCAGGCTTTCACCTGGTGGTTGCCGAGGTATCATCGGGCCGTTCCCTCCACCTCTCTGGATAAGTGCGCCGCTTAGGGCTGTTAAATTGTTAGTCTGTTTTATATCACGTTTTTATTTTTTATGCAATACGCCTTGATTTATTATCAAGTTTTAGTAGAATAAGCCGAATGATAACTCATTGTTAACAATAGGGTGGGTAATCATCAATCAAATCAAAGGAAAAGCGAGGAAATAAATTTGGATACTAAAACTTACAAACCAGTGTTAACGTGGCTTATGGCGGCAATTTTTGTAATGAACGCTTTTTTTATGCCAATCAGCCGCGTGAACGCCGACACCCCCACCACAATCGACGCGACGGTAGTAGTTACAGGCGTAGATGAAGGCGGAATTATCGACAGTTCCGCAGGAGTGGGCATAACGATTACGCTGCCTTCTATCCCGGTTATTGGCGATGGCGTCGATGATTATTTTGTCTATGGCGATTCGGTCAGCTTACTGATTAGTGAGCATTTTAAATTTGACCCAATTCCTCTAGACCAGGACCTGTATTTTGGTACGATAAAAGTTGGTACAGTCAAATTCAGCAACAACGCTGCTGGTCAGGCTGTCGCGACAATTGTGTTCGATGGTGAGGAATATATCTTTGACCCAACAAAACTCCCTGAAGGAGTTCCTCCCTACGCGGAAGTATCTGCTGAGTTTGCCTGCAATTTGGTCTTTAACGGCGAATATGAAGTAGGTGACGATGGCGAAGAATATGTAACAATTCTCGACAAAACGTACAGACTTCAGCTTCCAGGTGATGTAATTACCCACACAGTTACGAAAGAAGTTGCTTCAATCGACCTGAATGAAGGCACGATTACCTGGACAGTAACCGTAACCGGAGAGAGCGACACTGTTCCTGATCCTACACCACTCAACTTGGGTGGATATCTTTTTGAAGATGATTTGGCAAGCGTGGGCGCGTATGTGGCTGGAAGTTTTATTTTTAATGGAGTGGCTGTTGATCCAACCATCACAGGCACTCTCATGTCCTATTCTTTCCCTGACCCATCTGTCAGCCCCGTTACGATAACTTTCAAAACCGAAATCCCCGGGCCGGTTCTGGCGGGCGGCGGCACAATTACAAATACCGCCGATATCTCCGATGATGAACTTCCAATCGGGTCTGATAGCGCTTCCGCGACCATCACGGGGCCATCAATTTCCAAATCAGGTACTGCTCATGATGGGTTTGGCGGTGATGGCAGCTATAACCCCATTGACCGAACGATCACCTGGGCAATCCCGGTGGATAATGCGGGGCGAACATTGTATGATTTGATCATTACCGACCCACTAACCGGAGGTCTCGGTTTCCAAAGCGCGGTTTGGCAGCGATGGGATGAGGTTTCCGGCACTTGGGTTGACGTTCCCGGATTGAGCTGGAGCACCGAGCCCACTGGTGGTGCCTATGAAATTGGAGACGTAAACTACAAAGGTCGTCTGGTGATTGTCAGCACAGTGCCCGATTCTGATGACGGCTCTGTTACCTCAAAAACCTATTACAACAGCGCCTCAGCCTCATGGACCGGTGCCGACGGCACGCCTGGCAGCGGTAATAGCGGAAGCACTGGCGTTTCAATCGGTTACGACGCGATTACCAAAAGCGGCACTCAAACTGAAGATGATATCGAAAACCGGCAGATTACCTGGACAATTAATGTTGATCTGAAGGGACAAAGCGCGACAGACTTCGTCTATTACGATTTGTTTGTGCATGATGCGGTTACAACAAACGCGGCTCTGATGGCGTCCGCGAATTGGCCGGCGGGCATTACGATCGGAAGTTCAGGGGTTTCCCGGAATAACGGACAAAAATTTGTTGCTGTGGATTCAAAAGACAACCATCTGACTGTTGAAACCTTTGATCTGGAAGGTCTGGGCACTTTGGTTAAGGTGTCCAATCTGAGATCTTTAGGAACCAACCAGGTTGTTTTGAGAAGCCAGGTGATTGATCCTAACATCCTGGCTGGCAATAAAGCCTCCCAAACTGTGGTTAACGTCGCTTCGCTTTATAAGGGAACCACTTATCGCGGTCAAAGTCAGGCTTCTGTCCCGTTCAATAACATGGTCCTGGCCAAACAAATGCTAAAGCGGGTAGAAGTTGCAAATGATCACGATCCCGATTTAGAGATTGATCCAAATAACAGCACCACCGCGTTGGAAGCAGGCTTTCATTATGATTTCCGGGAAGTGATCTTCCGCCTGGTTGTCAACAAAACCGGATTGGATTTCGGTGACGTTGAAACCAATCTCCCTGGCGGTTTTGGCGATGTTACCGTTACCGACACACTACCTGCTGGTTGGGTCTTTGCGCCTTTCTCAGGCGGAGAGATGTTCCTTATTTACGATGTGAATACTTCATCGGGAGCAACTATCCCTGCACTGGATCCCGCAACCATAACAGGCTTCACAAACAATGTAGGCACCTCTATTGCCACATTTACCTTCGAAGATTTAGACAAACCCTATGTTATTTTGGTGAAAGCGAAACCCACAGATGAAACCTTTGATGGTTATCTTGTTGGAGCTAACGTCCACACTAAAACCAATACTGCGAATTTAAGTGCGGAGAACTGGACCCCTGGGGTTACCGTTACCCAGGACGTCAGAGTGAGAACCGAAATTATCGACAAGTCGATTGTTCTTACCCGGCAATATGACGGTATATTAACCTGGTTGTTGGACTATATTCCGTTCAACCGCCCGATTGCCACAGGTATTCAGGATGTTCTTCCGGAAGGAATTGATCTGCGCATCGATTCGAGTGGCAATCTGATTTGGGAACAAGGTGGCGTGCGTAACATTACCGTTTATGAGCTGATCCCCAACGCAAACGGCGATGGTGGATTTACTCAGGGTCCGGAACTGGATCTGGCAACAATCCAGGCAAAACTGGTCTACAATAACGCTACCCGCACCTTAACCTTTACCTTCCCCAACAACACCAAAGGCTACCGGCTTTCATATCTGACTGATATCACCGGTCAACCGGGCGAAATTACAAACTCTGCAAAGCTGCTTGGCGCTGAGGGTGAGGGAACGGGAACAAGCGAGAGCTTCATTATCACCGAACAGCACGGCTCGGCAACAATGCTACACAGCGGCTTTGTGTCGATCAAAAAGACAGACGCTGAGGGCGGCATTTTGCCAGGCGCTGAATTTACGCTCTATAACACCGACGCCAGCGGCAACGCTTCAACACCGCGAGCGGTGCGTGTCTCTGATGCTAATGGGAATATCAGGATTTATGGATTGCAGCCTGGTACCTACATCCTACGGGAAACAAATCCGCCAGCAGGTTATTACCATATATCACTTGAATTTGTGATTGTTGTTGGTTCGAACTTTGCAACGACGATTAATGGCAGACCGATGTCGATCCCAAGTCCTTATGAGGTGGTGAACTATCCTCGACTGCAAGCTTCCGGCAGCCTTATCATCAGTAAGACAGTTGCAGGGAACGGCGGTGATCCCAACAAACTGTTTGCCTTCACCGTTACGTTTGATGATGCGCCTTACGAGTACCCGTATGCAGGCTCGGGCGGCGCGGCAAATGGTGCTATACGCAGCGGTGATACGATTTATCTCGCTCACGGACAAAGCATCACAATTAGCGAACTGCCCATCGGTGCAGCGTATACAGTGATTGAAGCTGATTATTCCGCCGATGGCTACATTACAACCTACACAGGCACAACCGGTGTAATCGAGTCTGGAGAGCCTTTAGTTGCGGCGTTTACCAATACCCGTGAAGTTGGCAGCCTCACCATCAGAAAGACCGTAACAGGAAACTTAGCAAATCGGGACAAATACTTCACTTTCACCGTGGAATTTGGCAGCGATAAGGTTTATAACTACCATGGTAGTAAATCCGGAACCATTCGAAGCGGTGAATCGGTCCAGCTCAAACATGGTGAATTTATCGTGATTGAGGACATTCTGGTCGGAACGTCGTATAAAGTTACCGAAGTTGAAGCAAACCTCGGCGGATATGGAACAAGTTATACTGGCACGGTTGGAATCATGGATACAGCCGGCAAGGTTGCAGCCTTCGTAAACTGGCGCAGCAGCGTCCCCTACACGGGAGACGATAATACCGCCACAATTGCGAGAATCGGGCTGATGACGTCTGCGTCCATCCTGGTTCTTTCCGCTGCTTCATTTGGTTTCCTGCAATATAAGAAGCGCAGGCAGACTCAAAGATAAGTTCTATCACAGCGAGAGCCGTGGGGTTTTATAAACCCCACGGCTAATTTCATTCTTGTTTCCCAAAATGAGTAAACACACCGAAAACCTAAAAAAAAGACTTAAGCAAAGCCCCCCAAAAAAGACAGACAGAAAGACAACTGGGGTGAGTTCCTTTCTCTTGCCAGGCTTAATCGGATTGAGCCTGATTGCTGTTATTGTCTTTGGCATGATTTATTTTCGCCTGGATCGTGAGTACCAGGTTGGTAATAATTTTTATTCGGCACTTAAAGCGGAACAGGTGCTTTATCTACATGTCAGACAAAGTATGGACAAATCCATGCCGGAAGAGATACAAGCTGCTGATAATCGCTCCATTATGGATTTCATGTATTTGCGAATTAAAAATGAGGATATTGTTGCCTGGATTACGGCGCCTGGCTTACCTATTGATCTGCCTGTTGTCCAGGGCAAAGATAACAGTTATTATCTGACACACCTCTTTGATCACCAACCGAACCGTTTGGGAACCTTGTTCATTGATGTCCAAAATGCAGGCAATTTTTCGGATAAGAATACGGTTATATATGGGCATAACATGAATGACGGCTCTATGTTTGCTTCTTTAGCAAATTATCGCAAACAAGAATTTTACGAGTCCTTCCCCGTTATGGAATTATATACACCTGAAGGTGATTACAAAATTGAACTCTTTGCGGGTTATGTTGCCAATGGCAACGAACCTTTCTTAAGATTTACCTTTAATGACGAAACCGATTTCTTAACATATATCGTTTGGCTGAAAAGTCGGTCGACGTTTTCAAGCTCTGTGGATGTTAAGCCGCATGATCGGATCATAACGCTGGCCACATGCTCTTATGAATATGACAACGCCCGCTATGTTGTTTTTGGAAAATTAATTCCAAGAAACTAACCCTGGCTCTCCATATTGATTTTTAATCGCTAAAGCAGGATCAATCGTCTCAAAAATCATTTTTTCTCAGGTTGATCATGTGTCAAATTATTGTAAATTAGTCACGGATCCCTCCCGGAAACAACAGTCTATGTGTTCTCTATTTTTAAATAGATCCTGCCATATTCCCAATCTTCACTGAACTCCATCAAATAAAGTTGAGACCAGACGCAGACAGGCGTCTTCATAAGGAAAGGTCCGCACAACACTGGTGCGCTACTTGATCTCCTGACTGAGACTTTCAAGGATATTGGATGTGTGTAATCTTTTTTGATGCAAAAGTGGATATGCAAATACAGTAAACCCTTCGGAAAGGTTGGCCTCTATCCTATCATGAGATTTGTATCCATAATGCCAATTACCGATTCGCATCGATTAAAATCGATTATCTGGTTTTCGCCTGTAACCATAAGAAAAAACCGGCTTTGCCCCATCTGACCATTAAACGGAGGTCCTCACCATGAAAAAGAGATTATTAGCGGCGCTTAGTCTGCTGGCAGCGCTCCACCTCACCGGCTGCGCCGCGCCTGCCGCGACGGAAACACCGCGTTCGGCGACGATGGAACCTGCCGCTTTGGTCTCACCAGGTACCAATAAGGAGGCGGAAGCGGAGCCGCCGGTCAAATTTTCGGACCCCGTACTGGAGGCAATGATACGCGCGACAATGGGCAAGCCCACAGGCGATATCAGCGCGGCGGAAGCGCAGGCGGTGACCAGCCTAAATCTCAGTCTTGACTGGCAGGAATCCCTCTCCGACGGGATGAAAATCACCAATCTCGGGGGGCTGGAAAACTTCACAAACCTGGATAGCCTCAATTTGTCCGCGCACGCGATTATGGACATATCAGCGCTGCGAGGGCTCACAAAGCTCCGCGCCCTGTCATTGGAAGGAAACCCGATTGCGGATATTTCCCCGCTGGCTGGGCTGACCGGTTTGCGGCTGCTGTTTCTGTCAAACTGCGCAGCGCAAGATTACACTCCGCTTGCGCAGCTGGTCAATCTGGAATACCTGAAGCTGGACAATTCAACAATATCCGAGCTTACCCCTCTGACATCACTGCACAACCTGAAAGCCCTCTACCTGGCCAACAGCCCAATCCGGGACTACACTCCCCTGGCTCAGGTCTACTCCGGGCTGGAAGAGAAAGATTTTATCATCGCGACCACGTTGGAAGAACTTGGCTTTACGATGGATATGAACAGCAAGCAAGCCCGTTTTGACGGAGATACCGCGACTGTGCGCATCAACCATTCTGAGTGGGGCATTCCGCCAGAATTAGGTTTTGAAAACTGCGTGCATGTAACCATGTATTTGGACGGGGAGCATAAGCTGGGGGTGGGTTTCTATCCCAAACTCAATGCCTTCGTGTTTCAAATGGGCAAAAACCGCGAGATGATTATGAATTATGTCTACGATCCAGCCAACGGCGGCTTTTCATTGGGAACGGAAGAGCGTGAGAGGGTGGAGCAGATCTGGCGAGCGGCTCTGCCTGACGCAGAAGCTGACGACCTGCTGTTGGCGGGTATTCCCATTTTCAACGAGGTGATATTGAGCACCTTTCATATGACTGCTGAGGCGCTCTTTGCGCTTCCGTTTGAACCGCCAACCCTCAAAAGCCTGGGCTTCTTCCCCGACAAAGCCTGCGCCGTATGCCTGTACGAGCAGCGCGGGGATAGAGACTACAATATCGAAATCCGGCGCCCGGAATGGGGAGAAAAGGAGTACGACATAAGGTTCTTCACGCCGCTAAGCGAGGGTTATCGCATAGTTGGTACGTATAACCTGGCAGAGCGGCGGTTTTTTATCGGGGTGGATGATGATTTTGGAGGTGGGGGGAACTTTGAATATTTTAGCGATACAAAAGAACACGTGGACGGCTGGTGCAGTTATAAAGATATGACGGTTGAAGAATACTTTTTCAAAGCCTTCAATGACCCTGACATTAAGGATGTTTACCTGCATTCCATTGAAATGATGCGGCAGTATTTCGTCGACCGGTTTGGCCAGACAATGGAAGATTTATTCAGCCTTCCTGGTTGCGAATAAGCAGCGCTCCCGCCTTTGCCTCTTATGCGGACTTTATCACAGGTTGGCGTTTCGCCAACCTGTCTGGCCCGGAAAAGGCAGCATCTCACAGCGGTACGACCGCCCTCGCAGTGGGTTGATTTACGCAACCCACAAGGCGCGCCTCAAACTCTCCGGAAGCATGCCGCAGACAAAGAGGGACCAGGCTGGCTAAATCATCCTTTGGTTATTTTTATTGTTCAGGCTTGACAAAACACCCTGTTCACGTAGAATCAGCCAAATTCCGTTTTGTTTCATTTTTCGCGACCGGAGCTCACCTTCCCGAAATTAAAAATGAAATTTTGAAGGTAATCAATTAATACTATAATACTAATATGGCAGCGCCGTTTGATAGAAAGAAACAAGGCATAGGTTTTTTCTACGGGCTGGTTGCGGGGGCAGTCTTTTCTTTAACTGCGTGGGGGATGGACGCGGTGAAGCTTGCTGGCGCGCATGTGACGTTTCCCTTCATGAAATTCCTTCCTGCATTTTTTATCTGCGCGTTGGCAGGGGCAGCTGTGGGTTGGCTCTCCATCCGCGTTGGCCACTGGCTGGCATCCATTATTCTGTGGCTTTTATTTGCCTTTCTGGCGGTTTGGCTTGTATTATGGCTGCCTGTCAGCGGCAGCGCCCTTCTGCTGCGCTGGCTGACCCCTGATTTGTCGCACTGGATTCAATATCCCGATGTTGAGGCAATATCACAATTTCGTGTCGTCGGCTTGCTCGTTGTTGGGTTACCCTGCCTGCTTTACGGCATCGTGGAAAACAATTTGGTAGACCAAACTCTTTCCGCCTCGGCTGCCGGCGGTTGGATTGCCATTCTTTTGGTGGCATCGCTTCTGATGGGCGCGGCTGGCTTTGCCGCTGATGAACTTCTGAACCGCTCCTTCCGGGAACCAGCCCAGGCGCTCAACGAAATGCTCAACTTCGCCGCCGAGAACCAGGGTAAAGAGGTGGAAAAAACCCTTGCCAGGCGCATGCGCCTGAGCACAGCGCAACCACTCGGAGACCTGGTCGCGAAACCCCGGAAAATGACCTTAATTGCTTATGATACTTCACTTGGTCAGATGGATTACCTTGTGGATTTCCTTGGAACCTGGGCGCGCTGCAAAGTAATCTATTCCCAACCAACCCAGTGTGACCTGATGGAGGAATTAACCCGGAAATATTATATTTCTGATGGAAAAGACCGGTTTGTCTGGACAAATTTGACCTTCCCGCTCTATCCATAATAAGGTTATAATAGCTGAGTTACGAACCAGACAAAATTTAATTGTTATGAATATCATGGTCGTAGTTTCCTTAATTGAAATTTAAGCTGTAAGAAGGGCTCATCGATGGCTGAAAAAATTCTGGATGTGCAAGGACTTGAGACCCAATTCAAGACACCCGACGGTATTGTTCACGCGGTCAACGGAGTCTCTATTACCCTTGACGAAGGGGAAACCCTGGGGTTGGTCGGGGAAAGCGGCTGCGGAAAAAGCGTATCCATGCTTTCTATTCTCAGGCTCATTCAATCCCCTCCTGGGAATATCACCGCGGGTCAGGCTTTCTTTAAGGGCAAAGACCTGCTGGCAATGAACAGCGAGCAAATCCGCCAGGTGCGCGGCGGTCAAATCAGTATGATTTTCCAGGACCCGATGACCTCCCTGAACCCGGTTATGAACATCGGTAAACAGATGGCGGAGCCAATGCTCTTGCACCTGGGCATCACACCCAAAGAAGCCCGCGAGCGTTCCATCAAACTGCTCGAATCAGTCGGCATTCCCCGCGCGGGGGAACGCCTGAAAGACTACCCGCACCAGTATTCTGGCGGCATGCGCCAGCGCGTGATGATTGCCATGGCACTTTCTTGCAACCCGCAGATCCTGATCGCGGACGAACCTACCACCGCCCTGGATGTGACCATCCAGGCGCAAATCGTGGACCTGGTCATCCGCCTCCGCCAGGAACTGGGCATGGCAATTATCTGGATTACGCACGATTTGGGCGTGGCAGCCAGCATTGCCAACCGCATCGCGGTTATGTACGGCGGTTTCATCATTGAAGAAGCTAACGTCAAGGAGCTCTTTGCGCACCCTTCACACCCCTACACGATTGGCTTGCTGAACAGCCTGCCGCAAATCCAACGTAAGGGGCGCCAAAGACTGTACTCTATCGAGGGCATGCCCCCCATCCTCCTGCAAACTCCGCGCGCCTGCCCCTTCGCGCCCCGCTGCCGCTGGGTGCTGGAAAAATGCTGGCAGCAAAACCCACAATTGGAAAACATCGGCGATCACCACAAAGTGGCTTGCTGGGTGGACACGACAACGGGAAGTGAGCGTTAATGAATACTGATAACGAAGTTCTGGTCAGAGTTCAAGATCTGGTAATGCATTTTCCTATTTATCGGGGCGTCATTCGCCGGCAGGTTGGCGCCGTGCGCGCTGTGGACGGCGTTTCCCTGGAAATTCGCAAGGGCGAAACCCTCGGCTTGGTTGGCGAATCCGGCTGCGGCAAAACCACTGTCGGACGCACCATTCTCCAGCTCTACAAACCCACCTCCGGGCATGTCTATTACAAAGATACCGACCTGACCAAGTTACGGTCTGAACCCATGCGGATGATGCGCAAAGACCTGCAGATGATTTTCCAGGACCCTTATGCCAGCTTGAATCCGCGCATGACCGTGCGTGATATTATTGGCGACCCCATGTTAGCATTTGGCGAAGCCAGCGGCAAACAAATCGATGAGCGCGTGCGGGAACTGCTCAACCTTGTCCGCCTGGACCCCGATTTTGCCAACCGCTACCCGCACGAATTTTCCGGCGGTCAGCGTCAGCGCATTGGCGTCGCCCGCGCGCTGGCAATGAACCCTTCCTTCATCGTGTGCGATGAACCGATTTCCGCCCTGGATGTGTCCATTCAAGCTCAGGTTGTCAACCTTCTGGAAGACTTACAGCGCGACCTTGGCCTCACCTACCTCTTTATCGCGCATGACCTTTCAATGGTGCGTCATATCAGCGACCGGGTCGCGGTGATGTACCTTGGTGTGGTTGTGGAACTTTCGGACCGTAATGACATCTATGACAATCCTTTGCACCCATACACCAAGGCACTGCTTTCTGCCATCCCTGTTCCGGACCCCGTCTACTACGAGACCCGACAGCGGATTATTCTTGAAGGAGACGTTCCTTCGCCTGCCAACCCACCTTCCGGCTGCCGCTTCCGCACCCGCTGCCCAATCGCCGATGAAAGATGCGCGCTTGAGCGTCCGGAATTCCGTGAAGTGACGCCGGGGCATTTCGTTGCCTGTATCAAAGTGGAACCGCAAACAAACACCAAGGAGGTGATAGATTAAGAAAGCGTATAAAACCCATGTTGTTGTATCAGTCTGCCAAAACAATTTAGACCATTCTCTCAAGGAGGAGAAAAATGCGTAAACTGTATTTGCTTATTGCACTGATTTTGGTCGCAAGCCTTGGCTTGGCTGCCTGCGGCACAACCGCCACGCAAGCCCCCGCCGCGACTGAAGCACCCGCCGCGACCGAAGCTCCGGTGGAACAAGTCGCGCTGAACCCGTACCTGGGCTCCAACAAGCTGGACGGCAACGGCGTGCCTCCCACCTTCTTTGATGATATCCACATCCGCAGAGCTTTCGCGTATGCGTTTGACTGGGATACCCTCATCGACGAGGTCTACCAGGGCGAAGCCGTTCAATCCAAGGTCCTTTCTCTGCCTGGCATGCCTGGCTACGATATGGATGCCCCGCACTATTCCATGGACCTGGAAAAATCCGCTGAGGAATTCAAACTGGCTGACGTTGATAAAGACGGCATTCCCGCTGGCGAAGACCCCGATGACGTCTGGGAAGTTGGCTTCCGCCTCCAGATGCTCTACAACACCGGCAACACCACCCGCCAGATTATCGCCGAAGTTATGCAGGCCAATCTCTCCCAGGTGAATCCAAAATTCAGCATTGAAGTTCTTGGTCTGCCCTGGCCCGCCTATCTGGCTGCCATGCGCGCGCATAAAATCCCGATCATGACCGGCGGCTGGCTGGAAGATATTCATGACGCCCACAACTGGTATCAGCCTTACACGACCGGTACCTACGGCGCCCGTCAGAATATGCCCGCTGACCTCAAGGCTCAGTTCAAGGCCCTGCTTGATGAAGGCGTCGGGCTTGTTGATCCGGCTGAACGTCATGCCGTATATCAGAAGTTCAACCAGCTGTACTACGACCAGGCTCCTGGCGTTCCCGTGGTCCTCGTTACCTCCCATGCTTACGAGCAGAAGTGGGTCTCGGGCCGCATTATGAACCCGATTTTCTCTGGTCTGTACTTCAAGACCATTGCCAAAGCGGCTGATGCCACCAAACCTGACACGCTGACCTACGCGACCATTGGTGACGCGGATACGCTCGACCCCGCCCTCAGCTACGACACCGCCTCCGGCGAAGTGGTCCAGAACGTTTACGAGACCCTGGTGTTCTATGATGGCGCCGCGACCGACAAATTCGTTGGCCAGCTCGCCACCGATTGGACTGTCTCTGAAGATGGCACCGTGTGGACCTTCCACATCCGCCCAGGCGTCAAATTCCACGAAGGCGGCGATTTGACCCCGTCCGATGTGGCGTACACTTTCCAGCGCGGCCTCCTGCAGGGCGGCTATTCCTCCCCGCAGTGGATGCTTGCCGAACCCTTCCTCGGCGTCGGTATTGATGACATCACCCTGCTCGTCGATGATTCCGGCGCTCTGGGTGACGACCGCGAAGGTTTGGTCGCTGCCGATCCCGCCAAGCTGGTTGCTGCGTGCGAGACCGTGAAATCCAAGATTGTTGCCGACGATGCTGCCGGCACCGTCACCTTCACCCTGGCTCAGCCCTGGGGTCCTTTCCTCCCCACCATCGCGAATGGCTGGGGTTCCATTATGGACAAGGAATGGGTCATTGAAAAGGGTGGTTGGGACGGTTCTTGCGAGACCTGGCAGAACACCTATGGCATGACCTCCGCTGAAGATATCTTCTCCACGATTGCCAACGGCACCGGCGCCTACGCTCTGGATCACTGGACTCAGGGCACCGAAATTGTCCTCAAAGCCTTTGACGGCTATTGGGGCGAGCCCGCCAAGGTTCCGAACGCGGTCATCGCGATTATCCCCGAATTCGGCACCCGCTTCGCGATGCTCCAGGCTGGCGACATTGACTTCATGGACGTTCCGGTGGAACAACGCCCGCAGGTTGACCCGATGGTGAGCGAAGCCGCGATTTACGACGCTGAGACCAACGCGTACAAAGATCCTGTTCCGGTGTGTAAGATTGACACCGCCAAACTTGGCTTGGAACGCTTTGAGCTCTGCGAAGAAACCAACGACCGCCCGCTGCGCCTGTACTTCGGCCGCCCTGGCCTGCAGCAGGACGTCATCCTGTTCAACTTCCTGATCGAGTAAGACTTCGAACAGGTAAACAGCTGATACAAATTGCGGGAGCCTTTATAGGCTCCCGCAATCCCCGCGGTTTTTTACCTTTCGCCTTGCACAGAAGTTTTCTGTGCGGGGCAAAAGGCAAAACAAAGTGAGAGGTATCAAATGACCAACTATATCATCCGGCGTTTGCTCCTGGTTCCCGTTCTGTTGATTGGAGTGACCCTGATTATCTTTGGCATGCTCCAATTGCTGGGTCCGGTGGAACGATCAGCGCTGTATGTGCGGGACTTCCCCAAGAACGAAAAGCAAATCGAAGGTCTTATCAGAAAGTATGGTTTGGACAAGTCTTTCTTTGAGCAGTACTGGCGCTGGCTGGACGGAGTGATTGACCCTGTCACCAAACAGCGCAGCGGCGGTATCCTGCACGGGGATTTTGGCTATTCCCGGACTGCCTCCCAGCCCGTCGTGGATATCGTTAAGGACCGCTTCCCCAATACGGTTGACCTGGCGCTGTGGACGGTTTACCCGATGCTTTCCGTTGGCATTTGGTTGGGCGTGAAAGCCGCCGTCAATCAAAATAAATTTGTGGACCAGGCGGCCAGGGTTTATTCCATCATCGGCACCTCCTTCCCCACTTTCGTGTTCGGTTTGCTCATCCTGATGCTGCTATATGCCAAAGCCGGCTGGTTCTACCCGGGAAAAATGTCGGACTGGGTCAGCAAACTGATCTTTTCCGGACAATTTAAACAATATACACATTTGCTCAGCATTGACGCGCTGCTCAACCTGCGATTTGATGTGTTTTGGGATGCCATGCGGCACATGATTATGCCCATCATCACCCTCAGCTATATCAACTGGGCAACTTTTGTGCGTGTCACCCGCTCCTCCATGTTGGAAACCCTGCGTCAGGATTATGTTGTTACCGCCCGCGCGAAAGGGCTGAAGGAATCCGATGTGATTAACCGCCATGCCCGCCCGAACGCGATGCTGCCGATCGTTACGATGGCAGGTTCCAGCATTGTCTCGCTCCTGGGCGGCGTGGTAATCACCGAGACAGTCTTCAATTATCCCGGCATCGGCAAAGCCTCTGCCGACGCGGCTGCCAACCTGGACGTTGTAACCATTCTTGGGCTGGCGATTTTTACCGGCACCATTCTCATCCTCTCCAACCTGATTGTGGACGTTATCTACGCGTTCATCGATCCGCGCGTACGATTGGCATAAGGAGCAGCGCATGACCGAAAACAACCTTAATCCGACTGGCGATAACAGGCTCCTGGCCGAAACCCACTCCACCCGCAAAATTGGCTGGCTGGAGCGCACTGTTGGACCAGATAATTACCGCATCCTCAAAGGGCTGGTAAAAACACCCGCGTCCATCATCGGCATGATTTTAATTGTGCTTTTCATTCTGGTCGCAATTTTTGCGCCGATTATCGCCCCGCCTGTGGGGCATGACCCCTATAAAATGCCGCGCGACGGTTTTATGGCCGAACCCAAATATCCTGGTGCTCCCTGGAAGAAAAATGTGCCCGAAGTGCCTTTCTGGTATGAGACTTTGACCGGGCATGAGAAATGGGTTCATCTGTTGGGCACCGCCCAGGGGCAGTACGACATCTTTTACGGCATCGTCTGGGGAACGCGCACAGCCTTCAAAACCGGCTTTATCGTGGTGGTAGCCACCGTACTGATTGGGGTCGTCTTGGGTTCCGTCGCGGCGTATTACGGCGGCGCTGTCGACGACGTTATCATGCGTATCACGGATGTTTTTATGACCTTGCCGTACATTATGATGGCGTTGATTTTCTCGGCGGTTCTAACGCCAATCCTGGGGCGCAGTCTGCTCCCGCCTCTCATTGCCATGATCGCCTTTGGTTGGATGGGCTATGCCCGTATCATTCGCTCGGATATCCTCTCCATTAAAGAGCGCGACTACGTCCTGGCTGCCAGAGCCTCCGGGCTTAAAAACGGAAGAATCCTCTTCAAACACATCCTCCCCAACGCCATTTTCCCGACCCTCGTGCTGGCTTCCCTCGGCATTGGCGACGTGGTACTCGGCTTTGCCGCCCTGTCTTTCCTCGGCATCGGCACGGAAGTCGGTTACGCCGACTGGGGGCAAATCCTCAGCTTCGCGCGAAACTGGATTACCAGCCTGGATAAATACTGGTACATCGTCGTCTACCCGGGCGTGACGCTGACCTTGTTTGTGATGGGTTGGAACCTGGTTGGCGACGCGATGCGCGACGTGTTAGACCCGCGCATGCGCGGCAAAGGTTGATTTACTGGAAATCCAGCCTCCCCTGAGCGCGGCTCAGGGGAGGCTTCTTTATGTTTGGCAGGTAAGATTCAGTTAAATGCTGCGCAAAGATACTTCTCTCAACACTTCCTCCAATATCCTGGGGATTAACCTGGACGGAGAACGATTGCTGGTGGTTTGCGGCAGCCCCACCGGTACAATTTACGAACGTCTCTTTGCGCCAATTCCCCCGCAAGCCGACTTTCCAACCGTCCTGGAATTAATTATGGTGCAGTCTGACCGGCTGCTGACCCTGACCAAAGCCCAACACCTGGCGCTGCCAGAGTGCGTTTCCGTCGCCATATCCGGCAATGTGGACCCGGAAACTGGTGTGCTCAGCACAGCGATAGACTTTCCACTATGGAAGCTGGAACCTGTGCGCTCTCAAATCCAACTGCGTTTCAATTTGCCGGTTGCGCTGGAACAAAAAGCCAACGCTGGCGCGTTGGCGGAATATTACTTCGGCGCCGGGCAAAAAACCGGCAACCTGGTGTTTATCGCGCTCGCGCCCGCGGTTCGCGCCGGCATTCTGACTGACGGTAAGCTCTATACCAACAGCGGCGGTACCGCCGGGCAGATTGGCAACCTGCGCCTCGCGGCCGAAGGGCCGGCCGGTCTTGCCAGGCCGGGCACGCTTTCGGGCTTTGCCAGCGCGGCCGGAATGTTGGAACTGGCTCGCATGCGCTTCCCCCAACATTGGGAGGCTGACGCGGACCTTTTCCAGATAATTCGCGATGCTCAAAACGGGGATCCTTTCGCCTTGGAAGTTTTTTCCGAAGCGGGCACGCAGTTGGGGCGCGGCCTGGCGGCTCTGACGCACCTGCTGCAGCCGGATCTGATTGTTATCGGTTTTCCGGGCTGCCTCCTGGAGGAAGCCTTTATCCAGCCCGCCCGCGCCGCGCTATCCGCCACGACGGATCTCGCCGGGTCCGCGCTGCCCAGGATTGTCCCTTCGGGGTTATGCGCCCGCCTGCTGGAGTTGGAAGCAATCGCGCCTGCTATCCACCAATTCCGCAGCCAGGAATCCAAATAGGATAAGCAGCCCGGAAGCGCTTGTTATGCGCTGCGGAAAAGTTTCTCCGCAAACTGTTAGTCCGTCCAATTCTGGATTTCTGGCCCTGTTTCTTCCAATTTGTGCTGCTTTTTGGCAGCCTTTTTTTCCAGTTTTTCTTCAGCTTTGGCGCGTTTTTCGGCTTCTTTATCCTGGCGGAGGGCAAGCTGCGCGGCATCGACCCTTTCCAGTTTGATGCTTACCCGTACAGTTTCAACCAGATAGTACACAAAAAGCAAGGCGGCAATCAGCCCAACCACAATGGTTCCATAAGTCTGGCTGCCAAACAAGGGTACATTTACATTCTTTATGCCGATAAAGAAGTGCACCAAACTGAAAATAATCGCGATTACCCGGATTTCCGTCGGTCCTAACTTGATGGTGGTCATTTCAAAGACGCCTGTAACCTTCGTCTTCAGAAATACCGTAATCATCATCAGCAGGTAGCCAATCGCCGCGAATTCCACGACATCTATCCGCGCGATGCCGGCATAGCCAAATCCGAGGAACATACACAGCGCGGTGAAGCCGTCAACAGAATGATCGACGAAATATCCATAATTTGGGCGTTCCACATGGCGATAGCGTGCCAAAGTCCCATCCAAACTATCCCCAAACCAGTTGAGAATGTAACCAAAACAGGCCGCCAGGATCCAGTAATTACGCAGGGGTCCGCCTGTTCTGCCAACAATAATAAAGCTTACCAGGGTCAGGATGGAGCCCAGGATACCAATAATGGTCAGGATGTCAGAATTCACCCACATCGGCATATTGCGCGCTAACCATTGCAGCGCGGGTCGTTCCAATGGTCCAAGCAAGATATCGTTCTTTCGGGTTTCTTTCTGCTGTTTCATTTGCACCTCTCAGCATTACTTGCTAATCTTGGACAGCGCATCCGGCCAAACCGGGTAAAACATCGCCCACTGCTCAGGGTATTTCCTGATGAACTTTTCCGCTTCGTGCAATATTTTTCCGGCATTCAGCACAATATCATCTGTCAGGTCAGAATATTCATCAAGCGGAATTGGCGGGGTGCAGTCATAATAAAAGCTTCCATCCTCATGTACAACCCCGCATGCGACGCGAAGTTTCGCCTCAGTTTCCCGTGCCAGGCGCACATAGTAAGTGGAAAGATTAGTAGGTCTGCCAAAAAATGCCGGCTTATATTTCTGGTCTTCCTTGCTATCAATCGGTCGGTCCAAGCCAGTAACAAAGGAATAACCTTCCTTGAGCATCAATCTTTTCGCCTCACGGAAAGCGCTCAGGTTAATCGGCATAATTCGCATCCCGACCTGTTCGCGAAGTTTGTTCTGGGCGAGATATGTCTGGTTGGGTTTTGGAAAAGAAAGCACGACCACCTTCATGCCCATCTTTACCAGCATCATCCCGAACAGGTCAAAATTGCCAAGATGCGGGCCGAGGATGATTTGCAGCTGACCCTGGCGGCAATCTTCCAGCATCGCTTCCATTTCTGGCGACAAAACCACGCGCTGCCTGGCTTCATCAATGTGCTGATAATAATAGAAATACTCAAATAAATTGAGGACGATATTGCGGGTTACTTCTTTGCTGCGCTCAATCAGCTGCGCCCGATTCAAACTCCCATCGGAAACCACCCATTGGTTTGCCTTAATAGCTTGCATCATTCGGCTGGTTTGGAAGGCCGAGATTATCCCCGCCGCGAAAGCCGCGAGCCGCCTGCCCCCGCGCAGGGAACAGTGTTTTCCCAGCCACAAACCGACGCTGATTGGTCCGGTATCTTGAAAGTAATCTTTGATTGTCATCGTTATCTTCAATTCTACTGGATAAGTTTAAAAATCGTTTCTGGAAGCGGCGGATTCCTTTTTCAGGGTGCTCCAGGTAAGTATTCCGCGCAGAGCTGCCGCCAACCCATAAGCCAGGCTTGCCACCAGAATGATTACAGCCCCGGAGGGCAGGTTCAACGTGTAAGAAATGAGGAGACCCGAAATGGTAAACACCAAACTTAACGCGCTGCTCAGGAACATAATTCCGCGCATTTCCTGCACAAACAGATTCGCGATTGCGGGCGGGATCGTGAGGAGCGCGATGACCAATATTAACCCCACCACACGCATGGAGATAACCACCGTCAGACCAATTAACACAATCATCGCCATATAGACGAATCCAACCGGTACGTTCCGGACCGTGGAAAAAGTCTCGTCAAAGGAAATCGCCAGCAAGAGCCGGTAGAATACCAGCACAAATATCAGCACTGCCAAAACAATCACCAGCATCAGGCGTAAGTCCGCGGCGGAGACTGCCAGAATGCTGCCAAACAGGTAGCTCATCAGGTCTGCTTTGTAGCCTGGGCTGAGGCTGACGAAGATAATTCCCAGCGCCATACCCAGTGCCCACATCACGCCGATGATGGTATCCGCGCGAGCCTTCTCCTTGCGGTGCACGTAACCCATCGCCAGCGAGGAAGCCAGGCTGAAAACAACCGCGCCCCAGACAGGGTTCAATCCAAGGAAATAGGCAATCCCCACCCCACCATAAGCCGCGTGCGCGATACCGCCGCTGATAAAGACGATGCGGTTTAACACCACCAGGGTGCCAATAATCCCGCAAGCAGCGCTGACAATTACGCCCGCCAGCAGCGCGTTGCGCATGAATTCATAGGACAGGATTTCGTTCAGAAAACTGGTCATTCCAGGCGCTCCCCATCCGCGTCGTGCGCCGGGAAAACCCGGTGCGGCATCCCGTGCGCGATTAAATCCACCGGACATTCATATCCCGCCTCCAACATATCCGCTGAGATAGATTTATCATGATGGTAAACCAGCCGGCGGTTGATGCAGCCGATTGTTTTCACGTAAGCCGAAATCGCAGTCATATCATGCGAGATCAGGAGGATGGAAATCTCCTCGTTTAATTTTGCCAGCAAATCGTAAATCTGAACGCTGGCGTGCGGGTCCACGCTGGCGGTCGGTTCATCCAGCAGCAGGATGCGCGGCTGCGCCGCCAGCGCCCGCGCGATATAAACGCGCTGCCGCTGACCGCCTGAAATTTCATTGATGGAGCGCTTGCTTAATTCAAGCATGCCCGTCTGGCGCAGGGCTTCTTCGATGCGCTGGCGGTCTTCCGCGCTCAGGCGCAAGCTGGAAAAACCGGGTTTGATTCTGCCCATACTCACCACGTCCCACACATTGATAGGAAAAGCCTTATCGCTGATTTGCAGCTGAGGGACGTAGCCGATGTATCTTCTGCCTTCGTTTGCGCTGTATCCCATCACGCTCACGGAGCCGTGCCGCGGAACCACCAAACCCAGGATGACCTTAATCAGGGTGGTTTTTCCGCCGCCGTTGGGGCCAATGAGCCCGACATAATCCCGCGGGAAAAGGTCAAAGCTGACATCTTCCAGGACGGTGTCCAGGTCATACCCAGCCCAGACATTGCGCAGGGAAATTACAGGTGCTTCGCTATTCTCTTCCAAATCATCCTCACTACCTAAGCGCTTCCGCCAACTGGGCAGCCAAAAGCCGCATGTTCGCGGACCAATCCCTTGCCATCGGGTCCAGTTCCACCAGTTCGGCTGCCCCAAGCTGCGCCGCAATCGATTCTGCCAGTTTCTGGCTGACGCCTTTCTGCACAAACACAGTGCTGATATCATCCTCGCGCGCCAGCTTGATAAGCCTGGCCAATTCCTCAGGGCCAGGTTCCTGCCCGTGGCTCTCCACGGAGAGCATGGTCAGCCCATAATCCCGGGCGAAATAACCCCAGGCAGGGTGAATGACAAGAAATGTACCGTGGGTTATTCCAACCAGGGCGGCGCGCACATCCGCGTCGACCGTGTCAATCTCCTCCAGCCAGGTGGCCAGGTTCGCGCGGTAATTTTCTGCGTGCGCGGGGTCGGCAGCAAGCAGAGCGTCCGCCATATTTTGAGACACCTGCTTCACCCGTTCAGGCGAAAACCAAATATGCGGGTCGGGCTCTCCTTCAGTGTTGGTTTCACCGACAGAAGCGGGTATCGGCAGACGTTCCACGCCGGCTGCCGAATCCACAATGGTCATGCCCGGGTTCGCGGCGCGAAAGCGCGCCAGCCAGGCATCCTCAAATTCCACGCCAATCGAAAAATACAAACGCGATTTCGCTACCACCCGCATCTGCTCAGCGGTAGGCTCATAGGTGTGGGGGTCATCCCCGCTTCCCACAATCGCTTGCACGCTGACCAGGTCGCCGGCGATTTTCTGCACGAAATAAACCTGCGGCAGGACCGAAACGGTCACAGTCATTTGTTCGGCTTGTGCCGGCGCGGCAGGCGCGCAGGCCGTCAGGAGGAGCGCCAAACACAAGCTAAGCGCGCCGAGAGACTTCATTGTTTTTCACCATCTTTCAACAAGGATTGACATTCGGGGCAGAGCCCAAAAAACTGCAGCAGATGCTCCCTGACCTGAAAGTGGGTCTCGGCGCGAATACGCTGAATCAAATCCTGCATATCTTCCGTTCCCGCAAACTCTACCGCTTTTTGGCAGTTCTGGCACACGATAAAATGATGGTGCCCAAAACTCGACGGCAGATATCCAACCAAACCGTCCTGCTGGAAAACCTGGCTGATGAGACCAAGCGAGAGGAACAGTTCCAGCGTCCGATATACGCTGACCAGGCCTAGATGCACGCCCTGTTCGCGCAAAAGCCGGTGAATTCCCAGCGGGTTCAACGGCTTTTCTGTCGTTTCCATCAGCTTCATAATCGTTTTTCGCGGTTCAGAAAGCCGATAGCCTGCTTTTGAAAGAAATGTTTGCCAATCCATAGTGTGTTATTGATAATCTTTTTCAGTAAGCCAATTGTAGACTGGCGCCGGAGAATTGTCAAATATATGGATTCCCAGGGGCTTACACAAAGCGGCGCGCGATCAATTTCTCTGATATAATCAGGCGGCTCGGGAAAATCCGGGCATTTATTTAGAATTGGAGAAGAAATGACAGAAAATATCTTAAACGCGGTGCAAGATGATGCCGTTGTTCAGCTTGCCTACAATCTGGTCGTAGACGGTGAGGAAATTGAATCTGAGGTGCTGGAATACCTGCACGGACACCAGAATATTATCCCCGGGCTGGAAAATGCCCTGACCGGTCTGGAAGTTGGCGATTCCAAAGAGGTTTTGGTCCTCGCTGAAGACGCCTATGGAGAATTTGACCCCGAAGCGGTTGTGCTGGTGACCCGCAAATCCTTCCCCCCGGATTTTGACATCCGCCTGGGCGAACCAATGCACCTGCGCGACGCGAACGGGCACGTCTTTACCGGCGTGGCAACCGCGCTTACCGACGAAAACGTGGAGCTGGACCTGAACCACCCCATGGCAGGCAAAGACCTGCAGTTCACCGTGACCATTCTTGGCATTCGTCCGGCAACCGAACAGGAAATCCAAAATGGCGGCCTTTCACACGCTTGTGAGGGCTGCGGCGAAGGCTGTTCTGACGGCTGCTGCGGCTAACCCCGCGATGGCAAATTTTAGCCGCCCCTACACGGGCGGTTTTTTGTCTGGAGCACGCTGTGTTCCAGACCGTCTGATAACAAGAACAACGCCGTGCTCTTCTGAGCGCGGCGTCTTTAGTTAACGCTAACGGTGGAAATCAGCCGGCTGCCGCCAATTCACAAATCTTGACAATGACTTCCACCGCCTTTTCCAGCGCGCACACCGGCACAAACTCGTAACGTCCGTGCATGTTGTGACCCCCGGCAAACAGGTTGGGCGTTGGCAGCCCCATGTACGAAAGCCGGCTGCCGTCCGTGCCGCCCCGTACCGGGATGATGCGCGGTTCAATTCCCAGGGCTTCGTATGCCGCCCGGGCTATTTCCATAATCCGCGGGTGTGGGTCAATCATTTTTTTCATGTTGTAATACTGGTCTTTCAGCGTCAGCTCCACGACCGTCTCGCCGTATTTCCGGTTCAGGTAATCCGCGGCGCTTTGCATCAGGGCTTTGCGGCTCTGGAAGCGTTGGTCGTCATGGTCGCGGATAATGTATTCCATTTGGGCGCTTTCCACCTCGCCTTTTAGGAGCATCAGATGGAAAAAGCCTTCAGTCTTTTCAGTGTGCTCGGGGCGGTCAAAAACCGGCAGAAGCGCGTCATATTCCATCGCGATGCGCAGCGCGTTGAGCATCACACCTTTTGCCGTGCCGGGATGCACATTTCGCCCGCGCACGTACACCCTGGCGCCAGCGGCATTAAAGGTCTCAACCTCCAGCTCACCTACCTCTCCGCCATCCACGGTATACGCGAAATCGGCTCCAAAAGCCGGCACGTCAAAGTGTTCCACGCCGGCCCCCACTTCCTCGTCGGGCGTGAACGCGACCCGGATTTTCCCGTGCGGTATCTCCGGGTGAGCCCTCAGGTATTCCATGGCGCTCATAATTTCGGCAACGCCGGCTTTGTCATCCGCGCCAAGCAGGGTGGTCCCATCGCTGGTAATCAGCGTTTCCCCGCGGTACTTCAACAGGTCGGGGAACCGCCGCGGGGAGAGCACGATTTGTTCTGCCGCGTTAAGGATGATATCCCCGCCGTCGTAATTCTCCACGATTTGAGGCTTCACACCCTTTCCGCAGAAGTCGGGGCTGGTATCCACGTGCGCGATGAAACCGATAACCGGCGCGAGCGCGCTGGTTGTGGCCTCAAGCGTCGCCGTCACGTAGCCAAACTGGTCCATATTGACCTCGCTCAAGCCAATCTGGCGCAGTTCATCCGCGAGCAGGCGCAGAAAATCCAACTGTTTGGCTGAACTTGGATAGGTTTCTGAATCCCGATCCGATTCAGTATCAATTTTTACGTACCTCAAGAATCGTTCCAATACCGCAGACATAGGGCTTCCTCCGCTAATTTCTCTTGTTTTCCAGGTGGATTTTATCACCGGCAAAGCGCTCCAGGCAAATTTCGCAAGTATAATCAGAATACCAGCGCGCCCCCCCACACGCGGGGCGCGATACTGAGTGAAACAACGCCCATGCCCAACACCGAAGCACCCCACAAACGCATCCCCTTCCGCATGCTCATCGCACTGGCGGCCCTGCTTGTTTTTCTGCTGGTAATGAGGCTGCGCCTTCCGGGCTATCATTCCATCCCGAAAAACCTGGGCGCGAACGCCTCAATCACCGTGCTGGCAAAATTTCCACACGATCCGGCTGCTTTCACGCAGGGGCTGCTCTACGCGGACGGGCTCTTTTATGAAAGCGCCGGGCTTTACGGGCAGTCCACCCTGCGCAAGGTGGACCCTGAAACCGGTGCGGTTTTGCTGGAAAAGCGGCTGGACGCGCAGTACTTCGCTGAGGGTCTGGCGCTTTTGGAAGGCAAGCTCTACCAGCTCACCTGGAAAGAAAACACAGGTTTCATTTACGACCCACAAGATTTCCGCCAGCTCAGCACGTTTTCTTACCCCACGGAAGGCTGGGGTCTGACTACCGACGGCAGCAGTCTGATTCTATCCGACGGCAGCGCCACCTTATACTTCCTTGACCCCCAAACCTTGCAGACCACCCGCGCTTTGCAAGTAAGCCTGGACGGCGCGCCGCTGGACCGCCTGAACGAACTGGAGTACATCCGCGGAGAGATTTACGCCAATATCTGGTACAAAGACTTGATCGCGCGCATCGACCCCGCCAGCGGTGAGGTGGTGGGCGTTATTGACTGCGGCAGCCTGCGGGATGGGGAAGGCGCGCCAGCCCCCAACGACGTGCTGAACGGCATCGCCTACGACGCGCGCGGCGACCGGCTGTACATCACCGGCAAAAATTGGCCCTGGATTTATGAGGTCTCCCTGCGGTCAGTTCAGACCCCCTGAAGTCTCAGGCGCTGCTGACCCGCCCGCGTAAAACGTCCAGGCGCGCGTTCATCAGTTCCGGCAGCGTATCCAGCACATAGTACGGCCCAAAGCCCTCCATGCAGACCGCGGCAGTCACGTTCCCACATAAGGCGGCATCCACCGCGTCAAATTTTTTGCGATAATTCAGCAAAAACGCGCCATCAAAGGCATCCAACGCGCCGGTCGGGTCAATAACATTGGTTGGGTAGGCGGGAATGACCCAACGTTTTTGTCCCATGCGGTCGAACAAGCGCACGGAGCCGTCCGTGAGATGCACGAGCACAAATTCCGGTCCGTAGTTCGCCAGGGCTTCCGCGATTTCCCACAGGTCCACGCTGCGCCCGCGAAAGAGCCGCAAAGCGTCGGCTTCCGTGAGCATAAAAGCGGTCAGGTCGGAAACTAAGCCGCGAATTTCTTCCCAAAAGCTGGAATCCATATAACAGGCACAGGCCCGCAAAGTGAGGGTTTCAATCATGCCTGCCTTCAGCAGGGAGGTCAGAATCTTATGTGAAAGGTAGTCAATCGGACAAATATGCGCGGCGGTGAGGTTCAGATAAGCTTTGGGCAGGTCGTTCACCCGCGCGGTGAAACTTTCGTATTCCAGTTTACTGCAAGAACCGAGAGACGCGCTGTCGTAACCAATCAACTCACGCGGAAATGGAATGTCCCGTTCCGCAAAGCGCGCGATGGGGTTGTCGCCGCGCGGGCTCAGCGGGTCGGTATACGCCGCGAAACGCCGATCATCCAGCGCCTCTTTCACACGGGTGATGCCGCTCAGGTCGCAGCCGATTTGGTTCAAACGTTCCAGCTGTTCAAGCGGAAATTCAACGGGAACGCGCGCGTAGAGCCCCGCCCTGCCGCCCCAAAACGCGTAAGCAGCCGCGGCAAACGGCAGGTTCCCACCGAGCACGTTCAGGCGCGGTTTGCCCTCATAGGGCAGTATAAAATCCCGTTGGAGACGGCCCCCAATCACGGCTCCCAAGGCTGAGGCGGGGAGTTCCGTCATCTGCGTTTATTTCGCCGCGACCATCTCAAGCAAACGCTTGTGATATTCCTCAATATTTTCGGGCGCCGCCGGGTAACGCATGTCCAGGTCTTTCAAGGTCTTAATCACGATTTTCGAGATTAACCAGTTGCGGTACCATTTCTTATTAGCCGGGATGATATACCAGGGCGCCCAGTCGGTGCTGGTTTGGTTCAGCATGTCCTCATAAGCTTTCATGTACTCTTCCCAGCGTTCGCGCTCATCCAGGTCCCCCGGATTAAATTTCCACTGTTTGGTGGGGTCTTCCACGCGCGCCAAAAATCGTTGGGCTTGTTCCTGCAAATCAATGTGCAGGTAGAACTTCAGGATAGTGGTGCCCTCGTCCGCGAGCAGGCGTTCAAATTCGCGGATGTGTTGATAACGCCTGGACCAAACCTCCTCCGGCACAAGCTGGTGAACGCGCACCACCAGCACATCTTCGTAATGCGAGCGGTTAAAAATGACCATCTCGCCTTTCCCTGGGGTCTGCTGGTGCACGCGCCAGAGGTAATCATGCGAAAGCTCAACCGGCGTCGGGACCTTAAACGAAGCCACTTTGACGCCCTGGGGGTTCACGCCTTCAAAAACCGCCCGGATAACACCGTCTTTTCCGCCGGTATCCATCGCCTGTAACACAATCAACAGACGGTGTTTACCCTCCGCGTAAAGCTGTTCCTGCAGCGCCGCCAGTTCTGTGTTCAATTTCAGCAAGGCTTCTTTGCTGTCTTTTTTATTGCCGTCAAATAGCCGGGAATCGTTGGGGTCGTAATCCTTAAGCTTGATTTTGCCCTTGACTGGGACACGGTAAGTCTCATCGTCCATAATTCGCTCCTTTTCGGTCGGGTAACAAGCTCAATTATACAGGGATTCCATGATTTCCCCGCCTGGAGCCTCACGCTGCAAACGCGTTTCAGATGTCCGCAGGCGAAGAAAATCAAGGTAAAAACAATAACATGCCTTGATATTGGATAGAGAAATAGCGCGCTGCGTTGGTCAGGTTGAGCGCGGCGCTTTGCCCGCGAGGCTTGAGGGTTTCGGAAGGGGTGGTTTGGCAAAGGAGCGCGGCGGTCTGCCTTTTGGACTAAATTCAGCCCACGCCAAGAGCGAGCTGTCGGGCGCGCTTAAAGGGGAGTATAGTAAAACAAGCTGCCCGAAGGCAGCCTGTTTTACTTCTGATTGGTATGCTTACTTACCCTGGTCAATTACCTTAACCGGCTTGGATTTGATTTCAATCCGTTTGGGTTGAGCCTCGGGTTTCTTGGGAAGGTGAACGGTCAGAATGCCATTTTCCGTCTCCGCGCTGATCGCGCCCTGATCAATCTGCCCGGGGAGCGTCACGCTCCTGAAGAAAGTGCCGGTCCGGCGTTCCTGTAAGTGATACTTGCCTTCCTTTTCTTCGGTTTTATCTTCCCGGATTTCGCCTTTGATGTTCAGCGTGTTGTTTTCAAAGGTGATTTCCATTGCATTGGGGTCAAAACCAGCCACGCTCGCGCGCACAAAAAATTCGTCGTCCTTTTCAACCACGTCCAACGGAAAACCACAAGGTTGAGTGCTCCAGGCTTCAGAATCAGCGTCAAAGAAGCGTTCCATTAATTGGTCCAGGTTGTAAAATTTTCTTGGATACAGATGTCGTCTCACAATACTGCTCATATCTACCTCTTTCTTTCTTTTCTTTCTTACCCTTAACATAATGGCGTAGTGTTAGATTTTTGTTAGCGCTTCATCGTAAGCTGATTAACAATCAGCCACTCGCCGACCAAAGTTGGCATTGTCGCCGTTTCCGATTTGACGAAAGCCCCGCGCGTATGCTATACTCCCGCAAGTTAATCCAGCCGCCTCGCGGCTTTTTGTTGAAGATACAACTTATTTTGAAACAAAATTGCCCGGCTAGTCTGAATTAGCGGGGTTTTATTTTTTAACACCCATCTATGATTATTCACGGCGCGAGCCGTTAGCATCTTAAGGAAAGAACATGAAAGAGAAAAAATTACGCATTATTCCCCTGGGAGGGCTGGGGGAAGTCGGGAAAAACATGACCGTTTACGAATACGGCGGCGAAATCCTGGTGGTGGACGCCGGCATGATGTTCCCGGATAACGATATGATCGGGATTGATTACATTATCCCCGATTTTGAATACGTCAAACAGCGCGCGGATAAAGTGCGCGGGATTGTGATTACCCACGGTCACGAAGACCACACCGGAGCAATCGGGCATCTGCTTGAGAGCGTGGACGCGCCGGTTTACGGCACGCCGCTCACGCTTGGCATGATCGGCGCCAAGCTTAACCGCCGCGGTTTTGACCATAAAGCCGCAAAACTCCAAACCCTGAAGGCCGGCGAAAGCGTGCAAATTGGCCCGTTCAAGGTGCACGCTTTCCACGTCTGCCATTCCGTGCCAGACGGCATCGGCCTGGGGATTGAAACCCCGGCTGGTCTGATTGTCCACACCGGCGATTATAAATTTGACCATACCCCGGTGGATAACTGGCCCACCGATTATGCCAGGCTGGCCGAGTTTGCCCAAAAGGGCGTCCTGGCGCTGCTGGCAGATTCCACCAACGCGGAGCGGCCGGGTTGGACTCCTTCCGAGAAGGTGATTGATTCGGCTTTCGACCGCGTTTTCCGGGAAGCCAAGGGCTGCATCATAGTCGCCACCTTTGCCTCGCTGATTTCCCGCATGCAGCAGGTCATCAACGCCGCCACGCGCTACCACCGCAAGGTCGCCTTTGTGGGCTTGAGCATGACCGAAAACGTGAAAATCGCGCGGCAGCTTGGGTACATTGATTTTGAGGAGGACGTAGTCGTGCCTGTCGAAACCGCTTTGCAGATGGCCGACAGCCAGGTGGTGCTGCTCGTCACCGGTTCGCAGGGCGAGCCCACCTCGATTCTGGGCAGGCTTTCCAACGGCAGCAACAAACGATTTGATATCAAAGAGGGCGATACCGTCGTGCTCTCCTCACACCCCATTCCGGGCAACGAAGAGCTGGTGTACCGCGCTATCAACCGCTTGCTGGAGCAGGGCGCGCAGGTCATCTACGAAGCCATCGCCCCGGTGCACGTTTCGGGGCATGCCAGCCAGGAAGAAATTAAGCTGATGCTGCACCTGACCCGCCCGCGCTACCTCATCCCTATCCACGGCGAGCTGCGCATGCTGAACCAACACGCCCGCCTGGGCATGGACGTCGGGATGGACCCGCGCCAGATTGCCATTGTGGAAAACGGACGCGTGATAGAGTTTGAACATGGCGAAATGAAGCTCGGCGAACGCATCCCCGGCGGTTATGTCTTCGTGGACGGTACCGGCGTGGGCGATGTGGACCGCTCTGTGATGCGCGAACGCGAAATGCTCAGCCAGGACGGAATCGTGCTTCTGAACCTGGTGAGGGATAAAGCCAACGCCAATCTGAAGGAGGTTGAGGTTATCAGCCGCGGCTTTATGTCTCCGGCTGAATCGCAAGACCTTTTTGAGGATTTGCGCAAACGGATTGAAAAATTGGCGCGTTCCGCCAACGGAAACCTGGAACGGGATGTGATGAACCTGGCTAAATCGCACATCTTTGACGAGACAAAACGCCGTCCGGTGGTGTTTGTGAACATCTCCAAAGCTTGAGTGCCTCTCGGCGCGGTCAGATAATGACCGCGCTTTTTTTGGTATTGCTGGTATGCGCTGTTCGCGGGCTGCTGTGTTCAGCGCAGTTTGTGCTTCCCGGTTCATAACCCCAAGATTTTCTATGGTGAGCGGTGTTTAAACAGCTTACACTAAGATAAACAAATCAAGAAAAGAGGGTTTTATGTTCAAAGCACGCGCATACCGGCATCCCAGCGAAATACCGATTTTAATCCTGACCTTTCTGCTCAGCACTGCCGTGGTGGTCGCTACGGCTTTCATGACCCAGTGCCTGAGCTTCTTACTGGTGCTTCTCATTCTGGGAGTCGCCGTCTATACCACTTACGTGATGCAAACCCAGCTGATAAAAAACGCCGCGCTCGTTTCACCAGAAGGCAGCCCGGAACTAGACAAGGTTGTGCGGCTTTGCGCCCAGCGCCTGCATCCGGGCTCGCTGAATGTGTATGTCGCCAGCGAAGAAGCGATGAACGCTTACACTTTTGGTTTTTCTAATCCAAAAAACGTGGTGCTGTATGAGCCGCTGGTGCGCGCCATGAACCCGCAGGAACTTGCTTTTGTGCTCGGGCACGAGATGGGACATATCTCCCTGGGGCACACCTGGTTGTACCCGCTTGTGGGCGGGCTGGCAGGTTCACGCGCGCCTTCCCTGGGGATGAGGTACATCCTGTACCTGATTTTTCTGTGCTGGACGCGCGCTTGTGAATTCTCCTGCGACCGGGCCGGGCTCCTGGCGTGCGGCAGCCTGGATGACGCCGTTTCCGCGCTTGTGCGGCTCGCCTCCCCAGAAATTCAAACCCGGGCGGAATTCGAACAAGCGCTGGACAAAATAGACACGCAGGGCGGTGCCTTCCTGAACAAGCTGATAGAATTATTGCGGTCTCACCCGAATATGATGAAACGCGTCAACGCGCTCAAAGCTTATGCCGCCAGCCCGGAATACGCTTCCCTGCAAGCAAAGGTGGATTCGAACCTGTAAGCGTGAAACATAATAAAAAGCTGCCTATTCGGCAGCTTTTTGGTGGTTGCTTGATACCGCTTCCGCGGAAGGGGGTGGCGCGGTGGGTTTCACGTCCTCAGATTTGCTTTCGGCTGCGCCTTCCGGTTTGGCATGCGTGTGATTCTGCCCGGACGGTGAGCGGTGGTCCGTGGCATAAAAACCCTTGCCTTTAAATACAATCCCGACCGGCTGATAAACTTTGCGCAGCGCGGGTTCATTACATTCAGGGCAAATCATGAGGGGGTCATCAGTAAATTTCTGCTGCTGCTCAAAACGAATTCCGCATTTTTCACAATGATAGGCATAAATTGGCATTTCTTATTGCTCCATATCTTACTAACAAATAAGTATAGTACCACAAAGGCGTGGATTCAAGCAAATCGGGCGGTTTTTTACATAACTCATACACTTCAATCTAAAAACAGCCTGCTCCTGCCGTTGGTATAATGGAAATATGAATTTCAAACGGCTTTTACCGCTGTTATTCACTGCCGCCCTGCTAAGCGGCTGCGTTTTCAGCATCTCGCCCGCTCCCACCAGCGCTCCGCGCCCCACCGAAACCGCGCTCCCGCTGCCCTCGGATACGCCCGTGCCTGCCACAGCCACGCCCACGCTTACCCCCAGCCCAACCGCAACGGGCACGCCCGTATACTACCAGGTGGACGCGGATGACGATATGTTTGGGGTCGCGCTGCGGTACGGCATCAGCCTGGAAGCCCTGCTGACCGCCAACCCGTCGGTTGTCCCCTACGCCATGGGGGTGGGCACAGTCCTGCTGATTCCCATCACACAAACGCCGCCGGCGCCCACCGGCACCCCGGCGCAGGGCAGCCAGCCGACGTCTGAGCCCGACGCCGCCCTGCCAACCGACTGCTATCGCGACACAACTGGCGGCGTGCTGTGTTTCGCGCTGGCGGCTAACGACACAGGGAAAGACCTGGAAAACGTGAGCGCCAAGCTGACCCTGAACGGCATCGGCAGCGATTATACCCGCACCCAAACAGCCATCCTGCCGCTGAACCTGCTGAAAACCGGTCAGAGCCTGCCGCTTGTGGCGTATTTTCAGGCGCCCACGCCAGAACAATTCAGCGCCAGTGCCGTGCTGGATTTTTCGCTGCCCGTTCCGGAAAATGACACGCGCTACCTGCCTGTTCAGCCGGCCGAACTTAAGCTTGCCTGCGCGCGTGAGCAGCTGTCTTGCGCGGTGAGCGGAAAGGCGGTGCTCACGCCGGAATCCGCCAGGGCTGGTTCGCTGTGGGTGCTCGTGGTTGCTTACACTCAGGACGGACGCGTGGCTGGGATTCGCCGCTGGGATTCCCAAAGCTCACCTGCCGGGCTGGATTTCTCGGTCTTCGTATACAGCGCGGGCCCTAAAATTGACCATGTGGAAGTCTTCGCGGAAGCCAGACCCGCCCGCTAAGGAGCCCGATGCTTAAGGATTTGTTGCCAAACCTGGGAAAACAAACCTATATTATGGGGATTCTCAACCTCACTGCCGACAGCTTTTCTGGCGACGGGCTGCTGCAGCAGGGCGAACCCTTGCGGGCAGCGCTGGAGCAAGCCCGGGCGTTTGCCTCTGAAGGCGCGCAAATCCTGGATATCGGCGCTGAATCCACTCGCCCCGGCGCACGCCCTGTTCCAGCCGGGCAGGAGCTTGAACGCCTGCTGCCAGTGTTGAACGCGCTGCGCGAAGAACTGCCGGATATCATTCTCTCCGTGGACACCACCAAAGCTGCCGTGGCAGAAGAAGCCCTGCGCGCCGGCGCGCATATCATCAACGACGTATGGGGGCTGCGCGCGGACCCTCTGATGGGGCAGACAGCGGCCGGGCATAACGCCGGCCTGGTGCTGATGCACAACCGCTCGACCCCTCAGAACGCCGCGCTCGACACCAGCCTTGGCGGACGGTATGTGGATGTTGCGTATGATGATGTCTGCGCCGAAGTGGCGGATGGTTTACGACAGTCTGTGGAAATCGCGCGAGAAGCTGGCGTCCGTGACGGGCAAATTATGTTGGACCCCGGTATTGGTTTTGGTAAGACTACTGCCCAAAACCTGCGCCTGCTCAAAGAGCTTGAATATTTTAAAACCCTTGGTTTTCCGCTTCTGCTGGGCGTGTCGCGCAAATCCTTTATTGGTTACACATTAAATTTGCCCCCCGAAGAGCGCCTGGAAGGCAGCCTGGCTGCCAACGCCTACGGCATCCTGCACGGCGCTGATATCCTGCGCGTGCACGACGTGCGCCAGACCGCGCGCCTGGCAAAGATGCTGGACGCGATCCGTTTTGCCTGATTGTCAGCTTTGGTCTTCCGCAAGGTCTCCGCGGATGACGCGCTCTGCCAAGGCTTGCAGCGCCTCAATTTCCGCTTCTTCCATGTGGTTTTGCTTCCAGTAAAGCTTCAAAAGGTCTTCGGGCGTCATGCTCTGAGTTTCCCTGTTATCCCCCAGGCGAGCCCGCACGCTGTATTCGGGTCTTTTGTTGATTTTTATTTCCTGCGCCAGGCGCCCCCGCTCCCGAATTTGGGCGTCATCAATGGTCGCCTCCACGTCGGCGGGATAGTTAATGTTCAGCCGGACAATCGCGCCTTCCAGTTCTTCGGGCTGCGGCATTGCCGCGAGGATTTTTTCCATAGTTTTATCGCCAGCGCGCAAGGTTAAGCTGATATCCCGAAATGGGCGCGTGGCAAGCTTACGAAAGCTGTAGCGCGTTTTCCCCGGCGCCACTTCGGCAATCACAAAGCCCTTCTCATCGCCCACTTCCCCAAAGTCTACCCGTTCAATGGAACCCGAATAGACCACCGGCGGGTGATTGCCAGCGTTCAGGTCCTGATAGCGGTGAATATGCCCCAGAGCGACGTAATCAATGCGCTCGTCACGCACCAGACCCTGGGAAAGCTGCACATCCCGCCCCAGTTTGATGGTGCGCTCATCGCCAATCAGCGCGCCGCGAATGGAAGCGTGTGCCGCGAGGATGAACGGCAGCTGCGGGTCGCGTTCATCCAGGGCTTGTCTGATCATCCCGCCCAGTGTGTTTTCAATGATGACATCCAGTTCAGCGTTCGGGTCAGCGGTTTGCGCTGCGGCGGCTTTTACTGTGGAGGGGGTAATCCAGGGGATGCCGAGCACTTGCACAGGCAGGTTTTTAAGCTCATTTGGGCCCAGGAACCGAGGTTTATCCACCACAATCACGTGTGGAACGTCCAGCGTGGAAAACTCCTGAATGGCATGCGCGCGCAGTTGGGAAGGGGAAATATCATGGTTGCCGGTAAGAAGGATGGTAGGGATGCCGGCTTTGGAAAGACGCATAATCCGCTTGCCCCATTCGCGCTGATAGGTGGGCGCGGGGCTACGGTCCCGGTAAGTATCGCCAGCGAAAATTACCAGGTCCACCTTTTCCTCAATCGCCGCCGCGACGATCGCGTCCAGGGATTTGAGAAAGTCCATTACGCGCACGGGCAAACCTACGGCAGGGTCAAAAGGACCGCCCGAGGCAATGTCAATGTGCGCGTCCGCAAAATGAAGGATTTTTACCATAGCGCAATTATATCAAGTTGGCCGGAGGTTTATGGGGTCAGACCCATATTGGTCAGCTCGCTTTCGGCAACCCACCAACCCGGGTGCCATTGCAAAGCTTTCCGGAAGTCGCTTTCAGCTGCCGTCCAATCGCCCAGCATCTTATTCGCCCGCCCGCGCCAGACCCAGGTTTCCGGGATGGCGTCTTCCGGGGTGATATCCAACACGTAATTTGCCAGGTTCAAGACATCGTTATAGCGGGCAGTGTAAAAATACGCGAAAAACGGGCCGGTCTGGTACCAAAAAACGCGCCAGGGCCTATCCGGCACGGGGATTTTGTCGTACTCCGCGAAGGCTTTGTCATAAGCTTCTGCCGCGCCGGCATAATCCTTCATTTCAACCAGGATATTCCCCCGGCTGTACCAGGCAAAGAAAAGTTCCCGCCCTTCCAGGGTGTTAATCCGTTCGGTGGTCTTTTCAAGCGCGTAGCGCAGATTGTAATCGGCATCCCACTGCGGACCCAGGATGTCAATCACCTCGGGTTCGCGGTCATACGGGTAAATCACAAGGTAAATGCCGTCGAACTGGTTCCAATACATACTGAGCAAGTCGTAGGGCAAAGCGATATCCCCCAGAAAAGAATCGGGGATGTGCACTTTTTGGATGGAATCATCGTACGTGGTAATCAGGCCGTAATGCCCCATCCAACCCTCTTTGGCATTCATATACCCGCGCTCAACCAACACCGGAAAGCCAGCCGCGACCAACTTCTTTACCATATCTATATCGCCGCCGTAGCGTACGACTCCGGTCAGGCTCGTCTGCTCGTTAACGTATTCCAGCATTTCGTACGGCATCACGTTGCGGTCTTCTTTCAGCGGTTTAATGACCTTTTCCACCACGTGCTGGTCGCCTTCCCAGCCCCAATAAGAGAGCAGCATTGCCAGGTTGGTGGGTCCGCAGTTATTAAAGAGCTGACGTTCGTATTTGATGCCGGTCAGTGTCACGGCGCTGGGAATAGGCGTGGAGGTTGGGGTCGGTGGAAGCGTCGCGGTTGGCGTAAAGGTCGCTTTTCGGGTTGGCTCTGGCATTGGCGTCTTGGTTGCCGAAAGCGTTGGCGTGGGGGTAGGCGCCATCGCGGTCAGGCTGGCTGCCACTTCCGGGGCAAGCGTGCCCTGCCCGCCCGGGTTAAAACTTTTCTTGCCGGGAGGGCTGAAAAAGTATTGTATTCTGGCGTTCGCCTTCGCGACGTAGTAGTAAGCGTGGTTTTGAATGGCCGGAATTTGGTACAAAGCAATTAACACAAGCACCAGAGCTGCAGCCGCGGCCAACGTAATCCCAAACCAGCGCGCGCCCGGCCTGCCGTGAAGCTGGCGCTGAAATTTTTTCTTATTCTTATTTGCCATAACAAAAAGCCATTATAGCGCAAACCGGATAAGTCGTTTTTCTGATGAAAAGCGCGTCCAAGCTTCCATAAGATATTTCAAGGTATCCGGGTGTGTTTCAATAAAAAACGAGGCTGCGGTATCGCAGCCTCGTGTGCCTATACGCGGGCTTGGTTTAGGCCTCGTGGAATTCTCCATCCACGACGTCCTCGCCGCCCTCTTCGGTGTCCGAATTTGTGTGGCCTTCGCCTGCTGCAGGTCCGTCCTGCGGCTGCTGATAGGCTGCCGTGCCAATCTCCTGCATGAGGTTCTGCACTGCCTGGGCTGCCGTGTTAATCGCGGCGGCATTATCTTCATTGAGGAGGTCGCGCAGCTCTTTTATCTTGCTCTCAAGCTCAGCGCGTTTACCCGCTTCTACTTTTTCGCCCATGTCGCGCAGCAGTTTTTCGGCCTGATAAGCGGTGCTGTCGCCCATGTTTTTGGCTTCAATCAACGCTTTGCGGCGGTCATCCTCGTCCTTGTGTTGGGCGGCCTCGCGCACCATGCGTTCCACATCGTTCTTATTCAGGTTGGTTGAAGCGGTGATGGTTACCTTTTGCTCCTTGCCGGTGGCTTTGTCCTTGGCGGTGACGCTCAGGATACCGTTCGCGTCAATATCAAAAGTAACCTCCACCTGCGGGATGCCGCGCGGCGCCGGAGGAATGCCGTCCAGGCGGAATCGCCCGAGGGTCATATTATCGGCTGCCATCGGGCGCTCGCCCTGCAGCACGTGGATATCTACCGAGGTTTGACTGTCGGCAGCGGTGGAAAAGACTTCGGTTTTCTTGACCGGTATCGTGGTGTTGCGCTCAATCAGCCTGGTCATCACGCTGCCCAGGGTTTCCACGCCCAGAGAAAGCGGGGTAACATCTAGCAAAAGCACATCCTTCACCTCGCCGCCAAGCACGCCGCCCTGAATAGCCGCGCCAATCGAGACCACCTCATCGGGGTTCACGCCCTTGTTGGGGTCCTTACCATTGGTTATCTGGCGCACTAATTCCTGCACCATAGGCATACGCGTGGAACCACCCACCAATACAACTTCGTTGATTTTATCGACGCTCAGGTTCGCGTCTTTGATAACCGCGTTGAAAGGCAGTTTACAGCGCTGCAAGAGATGATCGGTCATCTGCTCGAACTTGGCGCGGGAAAGCTTGAGCAGCAGGTGCTTTGGTCCGGAAGAATCCGCCGTGATGTACGGCAGGTTGATTTCGGTTTCCATCACGCTGCTGAGTTCAATCTTCGCTTTTTCAGCCGCTTCGCGCAAGCGTTGGAGAGCCTGGCGGTCGCTTCGCAGGTCAATGCCCTGTTCGCGCTTAAACTCATCCGCCGCCCAGTTGACAACCACCTCATCCCAGTCGTCGCCGCCCAGATGGGTATCGCCGTTGGTCGCTTTCACTTCCACCACGCCGCCGCCCACTTCCAGCAGGCTGACATCAAAGGTGCCGCCGCCCAAGTCAAAGACCAGGATGGTTTCATTTTCTTTTTTATCCAGCCCGTATGCCAAAGCAGAGGCGGTAGGCTCGTTGATGATGCGTAAAACCTCAAGACCCGCGATTTTTCCCGCGTCTTTGGTCGCCTGGCGCTGGCTGTCGTTAAAATATGCCGGCACCGTGATGACAGCCTGGGTCACTTTCTCGCCCAGATAGGCTTCCGCGTCGCTTTTCAGCTTGCCGAGAATCATCGCGGAGATTTCCTGCGGCGTATAGGTCTGTCCGTTTATCGGAACTTCAATGCGCACGTCGCCGCCGGGTCCGGAAACGACTTTATAAGAGACCATTTTGCGTTCCGCCGCGACCTGGTCGAAATGACGCCCCATAAAACGCTTGATGGAGTAGATTGTGTTCTCGGGGTTAACCACCGCCTGGCGCTTGGCGGGAACACCGACGAGGCGTTCGCCGTTTTTTGTAAACGCGACAACCGAGGGTAAAAGCCGCGAACCTTCTGATGTTGAAATAACCGTAGGCGAGCCGCCTTCCATCACGGAAACGACGCTATTGGTGGTACCGAGGTCAATTCCAATAATTTTGCTCATAAACAATCTCCTTGTTTTCAAAAATCACTTGATTTGAATATACCCGTCAAACGATAGAAGAATGTTAACATTTCCAATGAAATCCATTAATGGCTGCCTGGCAGTTCGCCGGCGCGGGGGTCCTGCTGTGTTTGTCCGCGCGGCCCCCTATCACGCCTAACCTTCATCAGCGAATCGGAACACAAAAAATCCCTTATAATTTGTATGTAACGAAGCAAAGGAAGCAATATGAGCAAAACAAAATCTTGGATGACCGGTGCAATCATCGGCGGTTTATTGGGCAGCGCGCTGGTGCTTCTCTACACGCCAGCCAAGGGCAGTGAGCTTAAAAACAAACTGCAGGACGCAGCGCAGAAATTCCGGGAGGAAGTGCGGCTGGCAGGCGAAGAAAAACGCGCTGAACTGGAAGCCGAACTGAACTCCCTGCGCTCAGGCGAGTAAAGCTCCCCATTCCCGGAAGGGTCAGGGGTAATCTGGCAAAGGCGTGGAGGTTATGACCGGATACTCGGGTGGGGTCGGGCTCGGGTAAATTGATGTTGGCGTGATAGTTGACCGGAGTGTCGAGACGGGGGTCGGTGTCGTCAGAACTACCTCAGGGTTGGGTGTGGCCAGCAAACTGCCAACCCCAGGCTCGCCTGAAACCGGCATATTGCTGATGTCGTCCACATAAGCAATCCCAGCCTGACAAACTGGTTCCAGATATTGCAAAACGTTCGCCCAAGTCAGCGGCTGTTGGTTCGTGACCGTCTGCCGGATTGCGCGGGAAAGGCAGCCGGAACCCGCGTTATAGTTCAACAGGGTGAACTTCCATAAGTCCTCATATGTCGAAAGCTGACCCGCGCTTCTGCCGGTCGCGTTGTAAATGATTTGGTTGACCTGTTCGCAGTTTGCCAGCAGCCCGCGCGCGAAAACGCTGATGCTGAAGTTTGCCTGGGTCAGATCAATCCCCACCGGACAATCCGGGCAGCTCGCGTTCACTTTTTGTACCAACGCGCCGCGCAGCATGGCTTGCTGGGCTTCGTCCAGGTTGCCAAAACCGCGCTGGCAGGTCTCCTCGGAGAGCACCAGCGGGCAGAATTGCGTGAAAAATTCGGGGTTCCACAACAGCACGGCATCCGCGCCCAACTCGGTCAGTTGACCCAACCCGGCTTCTCTCACGCTGGCATAGATACCCGGCCAAAACTGGCTCTCGCGGCTGAAAATGTTCTTCATCAACTGCGCCGGTACGCCGGTGTTGTTGGCAACCTGTAAGATTTCCGCGTTAAAGCTATTCTGCCATTCGTTGACATAGGGGCGCGCCAATTCCATTCCGCAGACGTTCGCGGCTCCGTTACTCTCCAGGCCGCCGTGCTGGCAGGCGCTGGCATCCACCAATCCTTGTTTAATCAAGGACCCTGCCAGCAGATAATACTCGTTCATAGAAACCAGGTTCTCTGAGAGCGAGGGGGTATTCAACCAGGTTGGCGCGCCGTCCACGGGCAAGAAAGCCTGCCAGATATTCGAACAGCTGGAAAGACTCTCTTGATGGTACTGAGAGCTGAGCACATCCACATAGTAGACTGGTTGGTCCGCCGAGGCGGCGTCCGGGTTGGCAAAATCTCCCCAGGGTATCACGCGCACTTGCGCGTTAAATTTTTTGCTTGCGTCTCCGTAGCTGGACTCTGCCCAAAACACGACTTCCACGCCGTTCATTCCCGTGGGGGATAAGGGTAGGTCGCAAATATTACCAGGGCAGGTGAAAGGCTGTCCGTTCAGCGTCCCCAGAATCAGGATAATTTGCTCGTTGGGCAGCGGTTCCACCGCCTCCAGGCGCAAGAAAGGCAGGGATGTGCATTGGTTTTTTCCGGGTGCGTTTCCACAGCCAACCACCGAGATATACACCTCGGCTGGCGGCAGCTTCACTTCTACCTTGCGGGAGGATGGGGTGACGTTCGCGAGGTGCAGATACAAACCCGCGCACTGCTGGGGGTTAGTGATTTGGTCGTCAAACACGCAGGCGGAGGTCTTTTTCCACTGGCTGAGGATGCTGCTTCCGCAATAATATAAAACTTCGCTGTCGTCAGGCCAGGATTCGTGTTCAGCGTAAATCTGGCAGAGGACCTGCGAAGTTTTCCAGGAGAGCAGCCACCACTCGTAGATAGTGTAGTCCATGCTCAGGATGACCGAACGCTGCGGCCCTTCAGATGGAAGCGGCACCGAAACAGCCGGCACAGGCTTGAGCACCAGCAGCACAAAAACACAGACCAGAAATATTCTGCTCAGAACAGTCTTGATTGTCGGTGGTTTGGCGCCCATATGCATCAGAACAAAGTTGTTCCTCTGTTAAGGATACTCGCCCCCGTCCGTGGGAGTAATCACAGGATAGGGGGTCGGGAAAATGGCAGTTGGTACGGCTGTGCGCGTCCTGCCGGGGGTTGGCGTAACACCGGGCGGTAAGGTGCGCGTTGGGGTTGGCGTTCCGGTAATGCCCGGGAGGGCGCCAGTTGCCGTTGGGGTCAGCGGCGTCGGCGTAAACGCCGATGCTTCGGTCAGCTGAGCTTCGTAGGTGAGCACGATTTCTCCCAGCGGGCTGGCTTGGAGGACGTCCGCCAACGCCCGCGCAAAAACCGCGCTTACCGCTTCCGCGTCCGGGAGGAGCACGCTGGTTTGGGTGTTATCCGGCAGTTCCCAGCTCTGGAGCTCGTTCCAGCCGAGCAAATAGTAGCTCAGGCGCTGCGGGTCGCCCAGGCGTAAGAAAAGCGGGATATCCAGCAGCAGTTCCGGCAGCGAAAAATCGGTGTCCAGCTGGTGTATGTACGAGACGTACATCGCCGGCAGCTTAACCAATCTTCCATTTTGGACTAATTTTGTAAAGAGCAGTTGCAGCATTTGCTGCTGCCTTCGGGTCCGGTCAATCTCATCCTCGCCAGAGAGATACGACACATAACACAAAGCTTTTTGACCGGTCATGGTGTGCAAGCCAGCCGGCAGACCGCCGCAAGCATCGCGGATGGGCAATAAAACGCTGACATCCACGCCGCCCAGGTCGTCCACCAGCCAGCCAAATTCCTGCGGGTGAGCAACCGTGAAGCGGTCCGGTTTTATTCCAAAGTTATACGCGAGCGTCTCCCGAACCAGGTTCATCCCGCCCAGGGCATAAGCCGTGTTCAGACGCTGCATTGTGTATCCCGGAATGTACACAAACAGGCTGCCGGGGATAGAAATCACACTGGCTTTTGAGAGCCGCTTATTGACAAACGCCAGATGAACCGCGTCGGTGCGCCCCCGGTACGGAGCTTCCTGGTCGGAGCCTAAAAACAGCCAGATTTCCACGTCCTCAGGCAGAGCCATCCGCTCAGCCGCCGGAGGAATCGGCGTGGCAGGCTCAATGCTGTACGGCGCGAAGGTATTCCAGACCTCTGGCGTGGGCGTGTTTGTGAACGCCGGGATGGGGCTGAGTTCCGCCGAGTCCGGGAAGGCAAGCGCGGTGGGCGTGGCCGCAGCGCGGGCGCAGCCCGTCAGAATAAGCGTCAAAGCCAACGCTGCCAAAAGGCAACCCGCGTAACCGGAATATTGGAATGGTAAGGTGCGCGGCGCTTTCATAGCTTCAATGCAAAATTACGGGGTGAATTCACTCCGCTTCTTTTTGGATTATAGCACGGAATCCCTGGTTTCCCGGGGGCGCCTGTTCGCATTGCGGTTCCTCCGGTCTCAATCCTGAGAGTCTGCATTGAAACGATGCAGTTATAGTGCCAGGATGAGCAGCGCGGCAGTCAGAAGCAGCGAAATCAGAATCGAACCTGCCCATAGCACGTAAATCATTGTCTTTTCGAGGCCCCCACGCAAATAATAAAACAGCCCGATTCCAAAATTCATCAGCCAAATCGCCAGGCTGAAAAAAGCGAACAGGAATGCGTGGTTGGACGGCACCAACTCGAGCGTTGTCCAGGTAATTTCTGCGCGGCTGCCCGCCAGCCCAAACGCCAGCCCCAACACCAAAACCCCCGCCGCCAGGCCCCCAACCAGCAAAGCGCGGGCGGTTTTATCCTGCCAGATTTTTTTACGCAAGCTGTCCAGGCTTTCGGAACGGGGTTCGTAGCTGCTGAGGCTGCCCAGTTCGTTCAGGCGGTCATACAGGCTAAGGAACGTCTCCGGGTCGCGCGGAGAAATCGCGAAATAACGCCCGGAGGCGGCGACGAGCAGCAACGCGCGCCGGTCTGAGGCGGCATACTCCACCACGCCCAAGCCCAACACCTTGCGCGCGCCAAAAATAAGCCCGGGCAGTGCCCCCAAGGGCAGAGGCAGTTTTGTCTGGAAATCCGTGACAGGGCGTATCCAGTTGAGAGCCGGCATCGGAATAACTTCCCGCCTAAGCCCCCAGCGCAGCGCAAGCCCGCCGCGCCCAAGCATGTAACGCGTGGTGAGCAGCTTATAAACCCGGCTGAGCAGCCCCAGAGCAAACGCCGCCAGCAGTAAGATTGCCGCGAATTTCCACGGCAGCGCCAGAGCCGTGCCAAACCCGGCGGGGTTTAGAACCAGCAGAACGAGCAGGGTGAGGGTGACGGCCAGTAAAATCAGGCTGACCCACAGCCCAAGGCGTTTGGAGGGGTAAAATTCAGTTTCCATTGGCGTCTTTAATTATACAGGTGTTATCCGCGGGTTTCTTTACGCGCAATAAAAAGCTGCCCGGTCCTAAGCCGGGCAGCTGGTCCTGTTCGGGCAGTTTATTTCGCCTTATATTCCGCCCCGCGCGCCAGCGCGCGGGTGTTCATTTCCACGAATTTTTGCAGGCGTTGGGCGGTATGCGCTTTTAGCGCGCGTTCCAGGGCACCTTCGGGTAAAATGTCCATATTTGCCATCAGCGCGCCCAGCATCACCATGTTGGTGGCGCGTTCGTTGCCGATTTCCATCGCGATAGCGTTGGCAGGCAGCACAACCACGCGCAGGTCCGTCCGGGTCACGGCGCGGTTTACCATGGATTGGTTGACCACCAGGCAGCCTCCCGCGGCCACAAGCGGCTCGTATTTATCCAGCGAGGGGAGGTTCATCGCCAGAACCGCCCGCGGATTGCGGACTGTCGGGGAGCCGATTTCCTGGTCAGAGATTACCACGGTGCAGTTGGCAGTGCCGCCGCGCATTTCCGGGCCGTAAGAGGGGATCCAGGTCACGTGTTTGCCTTCGTCCATGGCGGCATACGCCAAAAGCTGACCGGCGTAGAGCGTCCCCTGGCCGCCAAATCCAGAAATGATGATTTCATTCTGCATGTCAGTTCCCTCCCTGCTTCTCAAAAGCAATCGCGTCCGAGACCTTATAATCGCCGACCGGGTAGTAGGGAAGCATGTGTTCCGCCAGCCAAATTCTCGAGTTGGCGGGCGTCATGCCCCAGTTGGTCGGGCAGGTGGAAAGCAGCTCCACCATGGAGAAACCCAGTCCTTGCCTCTGAACCTCAAAGGCCGTGCGCAGCGCTTTTTTCGCCAGGCGGATATTCCGCGCGTCATGCAAGCTGCGCCGCACTACATACGCGGCGCCTTCCAGAGTGGCCAACATTTCCGCGGTGCGGATGGGGTAGCCCTGGCGTTCCACGTCCCGACCCTGCGGAGAGGAAGTGGTCACTTGCCCGGGCAGCGTGGTGGGCGCCATCTGACCGCCGGTCATGCCGTAGTTGGTGTTGTTGATGAAAATCGTGGTGATTTGTTCACCCCTGGCAGCCGCCGCCACAATTTCACCCATCCCAATGGAAGCCAGGTCGCCATCGCCCTGGTAGGTGAAGACGATGCGGTCCGGCAGCGTGCGCTTAATGCCGGTTGCCATGGCTGGGGCGCGCCCGTGCGCGGCTTCCACAAAGTCAAAAGCGAAGTAATTGTAGGCAAACACCGCGCAGCCGACCGGCGCGACGCCGATGCTATGCTCCAGCTCGCCCATTTCTTCCAACACTTCCGCGATAAGGCGGTGCGCCACCCCGTGCGTGCAGCCGGGGCAGTAATGCGTAACGCGCTCTTCAAAGCCAATCGGGCGTTGAGCGACCAGTTTCACGTCTGATTCAACCATCTCAAGCTCCTGTTCCAAATTCAGCGCGCATTTGCGCCAGCCAACGGTCGCGAGGGTGTCCTTCAAAGCTGACATCTGGCGAAATCAGCGCCTGAATCTCCCGCAGGACGTCGTCCGGATAGGGAACCACGCCGCCCATTCTGCCGTAAAAAGCGATAGGCTTGCGTCCGGAAATCACCAGGCGCACATCTTCCAGCATTTGCCCATTGTTCATTTCCACAACCAGGAAGGCTTTGGTGCTGGGAATCAGCGCTTCAATTGCATTGACCGGGAAGGGCGCCACGGTGATTGGGCGCAGCAGCCCGACCTTAATGCCATTTTCGCGCGCTGTCCGCACCGCGGAGAGCGCGATCCGGCCGGCGGTGCCGTAGCCGATTACCACGTATTCCGCGTCTTCCAGGTAATAACCCTTGAAGCGGACTTCATTGGCTTCAATTTCCTGCCAGCGGGACATCAGGCGGATGTTGGTGCGTTCCTGCGCCGGAGGGTCAATATTTATAGAGGTCAGTACGCGCTTGGCGCGTCCGCTCTCGCCGTTCACCGCCCAATCCGGGACTTCTGTCTTGATTGGCTGGAAAGGCGGCAGCTCGGCGGGTTCCATCATCTGCCCCAGGCTGCCGTCCATCAGTATCATGACGATATTCCGGTATTTTTCGGCCAGGTCAAACGCCAGGGTGGTCAGGTCCACGGCTTCTTGCACGGAAGCCGGCGCCAAGACCAATTGGTGATACTCACCATGACCGCCGCCGCGGGTTGCCTGGTTGTAATCGCCCTGGGAAGGCGCGATGTTGCCCAACCCTGGTCCGCCGCGCACGACGTTCACCACCACTACGGGCAGTTCCGTGCAGGCGATATACGAGAGCCCTTCTTGCATCAGACTGATGCCCGGGCTGGAACTGGAGGTCATGGTGCGCCGGCCGGTACAAGCCGCGCCGTAGACCATGTTGATGGCGCCCAGTTCGCTTTCCGCCTGTACAAACGCACGCCCAAGCTCTGGCATGCGCCCGGAAAGGTATTCCAAAAGTTCGGTCTGGGGGGTAATCGGATAGCCAAAATATGAAACTAAACCGGCCCGCACCGCGGCTTCCGCCACGGCAACGTTGCCTTTAATCAGTTCACGCGCCATGCTCCACCTCCTTTTCCACTTTCTCTGGTCTGGTGCCGCGGTACACGGTGATAGCGGCGTCCGGGCAGACCACCGCGCAGATACCGCAGCCGGTACATGCTTCCGGGTGCACCATGATGGCGGGGTGATAGCCTTTGGGGCTGAGTCGGGTGAGATCGAGTGCCAAAACCTTGCTTGGGCAGTCGGTGACGCACAACTCACAGGCTTTGCAGTACAGTTCGTTGATTTCTACCCATCCCTTAGCGGGCATGCGCATCCTCCTTTTTTTGGAAAATTTTCCCTGCACGATGGGTGAGATGAGCAGGGTTCCATGTTTAAGTATACCGTAAAAAACGCCTGGTCTGGGAAGCAGCGTACTGATTCAGAGCGTACCCGCCTGATGGTAAAATTCAGATAATCCCGACCCAAAGGAGCCCCCTGATGAACGAAGCTGTCATCGTCCAAGCCCTGCGCACCCCCATCGGAAACCTGAACGGCGCGCTCTCCACCGTCCGCCCGGACGACCTTGCCGCGCTGGTCATCGCCGAGGTCGTGCGGCGCGCAGGCATGGACCCACACGAGATTGACGAAGTCATCTTCGGCTGCGCCAACCAGGCTGGCGAGGACAACCGCAACGTGGCGCGCATGGCCGCGCTGCTGGCCGGGCTCCCGCCCCAGGTGCCCGCCCTGACGGTCAACCGCCTGTGCGCGTCCGGGCTGGCGGCGGTAAACCTGGCTGCCCGGGCTATCCGCGCGGGGGATGGCGAAATCTACGTAGCTGGCGGCGTGGAGAGTATGAGCCGCGCGCCCTACGCCTTCGCCAAAACCTCCGGCGGGGGTAACCTGACCGCTTTCGACACGGCGCTGGGCTGGCGCTTCGTCAACCCGCGCATGGAAGCGCTCTACGGCACGGACGCGATGGGCCTGACCGCTGAAAACATCGCCGTGCAGACCGGCATTACCCGCCAGGAGCAGGACGAGTTCGCCTTCCTCAGCCATCAGCGCGCGGTCGCCGCCCAGGACCAGGGCAAGTTCGCCGGGGAAATCCTGCCTGTGCCCATCCCGCAGCGCAAAGGGGAGCCGGTTTTTGTCAGCCAGGACGAACGTCCGCGCCGCGATACCAGCCTGGAAGCCCTGAGTAAGCTTAAACCCGCCTTCAAACCCGACGGCAGCGTTACCGCGGGCAATTCCTCCGGGTTGAACGACGGCGCCGCCGCGTTGGTGCTGATGAGCGCGGATAAGGCCAGCGCGCTGGGAATTAAACCGCTCGCCCGCGTGGTCAGCGGCGCCGTTTCGGGAATTGAACCGCGCGTCATGGGCCTGGGGCCTATCGAAGCGAGCCGCCGCGCCCTCAAAAAAGCCGGCCTGGCGATTGAGGATATCGGCCTGGCGGAAATCAACGAAGCCTTCGCGGTGCAAGCTCTGGCTGTTATGCGGGAACTGGGGCTTTCGCACGATATTACGAACGTGAACGGCGGAGCCGTCGCGCTGGGTCATCCGTTGGGATGCTCGGGCGCGCGCATCCTGACCACCCTGGTGCACGAAATGCGCCGCAGAGCCCCCGCTGCCAGGCGCCCGTATTATGGATTGGCGGCGCTGTGCGTGGGCGTGGGGCAGGGAGAAGCCGCGCTGATTGAGTGGTTGGATTAGCAGCGCTCAGGCGCTGGCTGGATAGGCGGAAAGCAGCAGTTCAGACATTACCTGCCGGACAGAATGATTAATTTCCCGCGGGTCCAACGTGTTGGAGAGTGCACGCGGGTCATAAGATTCCCCCACCTGCACGCGAATAGGAATTTTCCAGTCTTTATCCGGGCGCAGCCGCTGCATGGCAAATTGCATGATGAGCGCAATCTGACGGCGTTTTTTCGGAGTCTTCGCCCAGGCGACAAGCAAGCTGTTCCAAACCCTGGGCGCGACGGTTTGGCTGATTAACAAAGGCAGCAAACGGGCCTCGGGCACCTTGGAGAGGAAAACCCCCACGCTTTCTGACCAGGATTTGAGGGACTCCAGCGTGCCCTGCGCCAAAGCCGGGTCTGGTTCCAAAGAACCTCTCGGAAAGATGATTACCGACTCGCCCGCCTTAAGTTTCGCGATAATCTTGCGCATGTTTTCCATGCGCCCGACCGGGTCTTTTTCCAAAAACACCAGGTGGCGCGAGATGTTAGGGAGCACTTCGAGCATGGGACGTTTACCCGCCACGATACTGCTGTCGTTTCTGGCGACGCAACCAAGCGCGCCAAGACTGTCCGCCGCGCCGGCATGGTTTGCCACAACCAGTAAAGGCGCGTCGTGAGGGACACGCTCCCTGCCAATAAATTCCTGCCCGTTGGTTAAGTACCCTAATGCCAGTTTCGCGCTTTGATAGACATCCCCCGCCGCCAAAGACCGCTCGATGGTGAGCAGAAGCTCGGCGAATTCCTGCGCGGCTTTTTGCATGAGTTGATGCCAAGCTTTGTATATCAAATTTCCGGGGCGCATGTTAAGTTCCTGCGCGATATCCGTAAAGATATACTCCCGCATTGCTTTTAAGTCGGGCAGCCTGCTTTGTGGTGTTCCAACTCGTTCTTGCGCATTCATCTTCACACATAAAGTATGATACAAGAAAACCATGCTTATCCAAAGCCTGTATAATCTTCCCCAGACTCCCAAAGAATAACTCCCGCGGCAAAAATCAGAGCAGCCCTTTTACGAATGATAAGCGGCTCGCGTCTGCTTATTCGCGCTGGCAGCCCGCGTACCGCCTATCCCGGCGTCGGGTTGGCGGGTGCCGGCTCCCAAAAACCTCACATCAAATCGCATTGTTTTTCACAGTGTCTGACCCGTTTTTCCGGGTTGTGGTTCGGATTCCTTTTCAATCAGCCTGGCATAACAATTGCACCCATTATCGGAGAGTACTCTGTATTAGCTATGATTGCGTGGTGACGAATGAATAATCAAACCTTTACTCCAGAGACTGACCCGGAAAACCGCCCCAAAAAAAGTTATCGGTTTCTGTTTATTGCCGCGGTATTCCTGTTTGGGTTGAGCCTTGTGTTAATCTTCTCAGACGGCAAGAAAGACAGCTCCAAGAACCCGCCCGGGCAGGGCACGCCTTCCGGGGCGGCGCTGGACAGCCTGCTTTTCGCCCAGCTGCCCGAGGCTCTGAAAGAACACGGGCTGAGCGACCTGACTCTGGATGACATCAGCTTCAACCCGGAAAAAACCCAGGCAGTCCTTTGGATGGCAGCCAGCGACTCCGATACCGGCGAACTGTTGGCGCGTGAACCAGACGCCTTCCTGGCGTTATGGAACGACAAAAGCGGTCGATGGGAGTTGTTCCAGAAGGACGATAAAACCTTTCTATCGAAGCTGATGGAATCGGATTTCAGGGATTCTGAAATCTACGCGCGTTTCACGGAATACGACCCCAAAGCCTCTACCACCGGTACGGTTTACGGCGGCTTCAAGCTCCCCTGGCGCGGCGGTCTCACCAAGCGCCTGACCTGGTCGGTCGGGCATACTTCCTGTGCCAACAATTACTGCCTTTACGCTTTCGACTTCGCGGACGGTACGATGTTTGAGATTACCGCCGCGAAGTCCGGTTTTGTTTATCACTTTAAGGACAGCTGCAACAACGGCGATTCAGCTTGCACCAACAGCATCACGATTCAAGACCGGTCCACCACGCCATATACCTATCACCTCTATCTGCATATCGCCAAGGGCAGCGTGCCGGCGAACCTGCGGAAATTTGGCGTGCCCGTCTATCAAGGTCAGACCATTGCTTTTGCGGATGACACCGGGTACAGCACCGGGCACCATTTACACTTTATGGTGGTGGAACAAAACACCTTGAACGCCTGCCTGACCTACTGTTGGGGCAAATCCGTAGATATCACTTTCCGCGACGTGGATATCAACTGGGACGCAGCCACGCAGGGCGGGCGCCCCAGGCTGGCTTCTGAAGCGTCCTGGTATGGCGGCAGCGGGCGCACCTACTACACCAGCGCGAACACCTACGTGCCCCCGTCGCATACCTATAATATCGTCCTGCTTTATAAATAAGCCGGGTGTTCCGCGCGGCTCAAGAGCCCAAAGCGGACCCCAGACGGATTAACCCTGTATAATTATGCCTGCCTGCGGCAATATTCGCGGGTAAAACCACTCTATGGAAAAACAGCCCCTCAGCGATCGGGAGATTGAAATTTTGCAGCTTGTTGGTCAGGGAAAGAGCAACAAGGAAATTGCCGGGCTGCTTTTTATCAGCGTGAACACCGTCAAGGTTCATTTGGGCAATATTTTCGGCAAAATCGGGGTAACCTCCCGCATGGAAGCCACGCTCTACGCGATTGAACAGGGCATCATCAAATCTCCGTCTGGAAGCAGCGGGGATGTGGAAATTTTGGTTCCTGAGCCGCTTCGCCCGAGCGAACCCGAGCAAACGCCTTTGCAAGCCTTTCTGCGAACATACTGGCTGGGGCTGGCGCTTTTGAGCCTGGCTTTGCTTGTCGGGCTGTCTTTCGCGCTGGCTGCTATGCCGTTATTCCAGCCCCAATCTGCCACGCCCGACCCGGTGCTTTCAGCTTTGATGGCGCAGCGCTGGCAGATTAAGGCTCCTGTTTCTGAAGAAGTGGCCGGGGCAGCGGTCGTGAGCGCTGGCGGCAGGCTGTACGCGATTGGCGGCAGCTCCGTGTTGGGCGCCTCGAATCGCGTGGATATCTATGACCCGGAGCAGGACGCGTGGAGCGCGGGCGCCCAAAAACCGCTGCCTGTTGCGGATATCTCCGCCGCGCTGCTGGACGGCAAAATTTTCGTGCCCGGCGGTCGGCTAACATCCGGGGAGCTTACCAACGCCTTGGAAGTCTACGACCCACAGAGCGACACCTGGGAACGCAAGGCTGATTTACCCTACCCGGTCAGCGCGTACGCGCTGGGTGTGGGCGGCGGCAGCTTGTATCTTTTTGGTGGATGGGACGGAAACCAGGTTCTGGACAGCGTTTTGTGCTATGACCCGACAGCGGATGCGTGGACCAAGGCCGGCAGCCTGCCCGGCGCGCGGGAAGCAATGGCGTCGGCGCTCGTTGGCGATACGTTCTATGTGTTCGGGGGAACCAACGGACGGAAAGCGCTGGATTCAGTCTGGAGCACAGCGCTTGTGGGGGAACTGACGTGGCGAGTGGAAGGCAAAACGCCTTTTAAGTGCGCGCGCTGTTCAGGCGCCGCCTTGAACGACTTTATTTTCGCGGTGTCCGATAACACGATCTGGCAATTCAACCCCAAAGATGGCAGTTGGCTTTCGGATGCCGGCATGCCGGTCAAAAACCCGCGCACGGACCAAAGCCTGGCGGGTTACGGGAATGCCCTGTTCATCCTGGGCGGCAAAGACGCAGACGGCGTCTTAAGCGCGGAGCTTATCCGCTACCAGGCGATATATACGCTGATTATCCCGTTCCTGACCAACCCCTGAAATTAGCGCAGCGTGTAGATAACCCCGTACGCCACCCGATCCCCCGCGGCAACTGTGATGAGCAGATACGCATCTGGTGTAGGGCTGGCTTGCCCAAAGACTGTATGGTCCGGATAGTTGATGAGCAGGAAATAATCCCCGGCAGGCACTCTATCCAGATAAAACGCGCCGTTCGCGTCAGTCCGCCCGTAGATATCACCTTCGGCTGGGTCCCCATTGGTGATGAGGGGCGGGGGGACTTTTTGGTCTCCGACGGTGACAGCCGGGAAAAGCCAGAAATCTGTATTTACCAGGATTTGCGAGATATCATAGGCGTAGAGCAGCCCGCTGATGGAGGCAAAACCTTCCTGAGGCGGCAGCGCTTCAGCGGGGGCGGAAAGGCTGTTCAGCGGAACGCCATCCGGCAGCTTAATCGGATAGGCACTGCTCAACATCATCTCAGCAGACGGATAAGTCGTTTGGGGAGAGGTTTCAACCGCCGCGGGCAGGGTCGCTGAAGGGTTGGACGCGGGCTCCGTTGGGGCAGCGGGCTTTGACGAGCAGGCGGCCAGTAACAGGGAAAGGACAAGCGGGAAGAGAAGGAGTGTCTTTTTCATAAGTGCTTAAATTATAAACCCTCACGGGAGTTATTCCGTGAGGGTTTACTACAATCAAAGTAAGGTTTAGTAGTTGAAGCCCAGGTAGGCCATGAACTGGTCACCGCTGGGGTTCAGGTAGGTATTCGCGACGTAAGCCGCGATTGGTTTATCCGCGGAAACAGACATGGAACCAACCCAACCAGCTCCGATTTCAGGGCTTTCAGTTCCGGTCAGGCGGAAGTTGCGGATGAGGCTGTCTCCGGCAGCAATCGTCAGGCCGGAGCGAACGATAGGTGTGCCGCCGCCAGCAGGGGTGTAGGTGATGGTCACATTCGCGGTGCTGTTGCTAAGGTTCTGAATAGTAACAACGTTCGCATAACCATTTGCCAGGCGTTTGGCTACCAACGGAACAGACACTTTGGTGCTGCTCAGGCTGCCCGGAACAGCGCCGTAGGCGGCCTGTTCGGCATTGGCGGTGTAGCGGTACATAACCAGGGCAACCGTGTTTTTGGCCGTAGCAGAGCTGATCTTGCAGCTGCCATACCATCCGGCATCCGGGAAGCGGGCGGTATCGGTCAGGGTGTTGAAGGTGTATGCCCCGTTGTTGGGAATCGCGGTGTGGTTGGTCAGGGTGAGGGTGCCAGCGCCGGGAGCGGCCGGGTTCTTGGTGCAAGTCATGGTAAGGTCACCCACCGGGATGCTGCCGCCGCTCAGGTTTTGAATTGCCAGGGAGGTGGTCAGAGAGTTGCCCAGGCGGACGTAGAGCAGCGGGATAAACCAGGAGGTATCGGGCGCAGCAAAGCCGTTGAATGCCATCAGACTGTCGGCGCCGAAGAACAAGTGGGAGACAACACCGAGGGAGCCGCTCGCGGTTGATACCACAGCGGAGCCCCAGAAGCCGGTGGGCAGGTTGGTTTCTTCCTCGATGTCATACAAAATGGAAGCACCCGCTGCCAGCCCGGTATAGGACTTGGTGTAGGTGGGAGACGCAGCGCCAAAAGCAGTCAGGGCGACGGTGAAATTAACAGCCGAGGTGCCCACGTTTTGGATAACAATCTGGCTGTTGGCGGTGCCGGTGGCTGAAGAACCCTTGCGGGAAACCATCGGGACGTACCAAATGGCGCTGGGAGCATCAATGCCAGTATATGCGCCGGAAGACGGCACACCAGTGCGGACAATTTCCTGGACGAGCGCGCCGAGAGGCTGCGATGAGGCAATCACCACGGAACCTCTGCCGGGGGTCAAACCGGTATCGTCATACTGACGGACGATTTGGTTCGCGCCTGCAGGAATGGAGAAGGACTTGAAGATAGAGTTGCCCCATTCAGCACCGTTCGGAGCGACGTAGCTGGCAGTCACCGCGGCGGTATCTCCACCCAGGTTCACAAGCGTGTAGTTGGATGAGAAGCTCTTGGTGGTGGCCGCAGCGAAAGCCATCTGATGGCTTTGGCTGATTGGTGCTATTCCTAACAGTAAGACGAGAAGACAAATAACGAGAACACTTAAGTATTTTTTCATAGGATCCTCCACGATCTTTGTTCTTGGTTATATCTTACGGGAGAGTTCTCAAGCGCGCAATAATACCTTAGGAGTATTTCTGGTCGGCAGGCGGATTTTGCTTTACCAGCAGCGCCAGCAGCAGCCAACCCAGCTCCGTCAGAAAGAGTAAAACGCGCGAGGCGACGGAAATCACGACTGCCGCGGAGGGTGCCAAACCCGCCTGTGATTCCAGAAGGGTATTCAGGACAGTTTCACGCACCCCCAACCCGTTTGGGATGAGCACAGCCAAAAAGCCCCCCAGCCAGGAGAGGCAAAAGGCGTAGATATGCTTCCAGAGCGCCGTCCAGAACGGCAGCCCCTGCGGGTACGAAAAACCCGCGCCGATCAGGCGCAGTCCGACGCCTAACAGCAGCCATTGGAAGATGGAATTGACGCTGATGAGCGCCCAGCGCGGGAACGAAATCGCGAAGCCCTGCAAAACCTGCTGTCTCTCTTCTTTCTTGATATAACGGCGCGCGGCGTGGAAGGCGGCGCGTAAGAGCAGCCAAACCAGCCACGGGAGCAGTAGCGCGAGCGCGGCCAGCGCCAGGCTTCGCCCTCCCCGCAGTGCCCAGTTCAGCAGCAGCACCACCAGACCAGACATGAGCGTCGTAACAACTTCCAGAACCGTCACCAACCAGGAATACGCGCCGGGGATGCCCGCGCGGCTTTCCAGCCAGTCGGCGCGAGAAAGATAACCCCAGATATAGCCGGGGGTATATTTGGGAAGGAAAGACATCGCGTTTCCCTGTACGATGGGCTTGAGCTTAATATCAGGGAAATTGATTTGATACATCAGCCATAAATTAACCATCTGCAGGAAATACACCAACAGATAAACCGCCAACGCCAGGAAAACCCAGCCCCAAACCAGATGGAGCTGCTGTTTTTGAGCGGCAAGATTCGTGATGCCCACATAGAGCTGGTAGCCAAAGATTACCAAACCGATAAGCGTGCCGGCAATCCGAAGAATTCTGCGTATTTGCGGCCAATTCTTCATAGCTTGCGGGCGACCAGCGCGTAGCCCTGCGGAAAGAGCGACTTGAACCCGAGGTACTTATCCACAAATAAGAGAAAACGGGTGAACAGGTTCTTATTAACGAACAGCGTGAGCGGTCTGAGAAAACGCAGGGGCCAAAAGACGGTCAGATATACCATCGAAAGCTGGTGCCCCAGGAAAGAGACCAAGCCACCGACCGGCTCGAGCTCCAACACCTCAAAACCGCCAGCTTTTGCCAGCTCCCGCAGCCCGTATTCGGTATAACGAAAGTAATCGTGGGGCAGCTCATGCAGGCGGCTCAGATGCGGCACAGAAAGCAGCAAAACGCCGCCCGGTTTGAGCACCCGTCCCATTTCGGCAATGCCCTCAAAAGGGTTGGCGACATGCTCCAGCACCTGAAGGCACACCACGCTGTCGAGCGCCCCGCCAGTCAGCGGGATGTGCCGGATGTCCCCCCTCAGGTCAATCCGGATGGGCTGCGCGTTATGGTCCATTAAAAGCAGTCGGGTGGTGTAACGCTCCGCGACCGCGCGGTAGGGGCATTCGCCGCTGCCCACGTCCAGGCTCAGCCCGTTCAGGTACCTTGGCATTTGGTCCTCGATGACCATTTGCCAATGAGAATAGATGGCTGTGGAAAAATATTTCCACGCGTCCGGCCCCGAGCGGGTTAGCTCGCGCTCAATTTCTTGCCGGCGCCGCCTAACGCGCGAATTGTATGTTTCTTGCGCCATTTTTTCCTGCCTCACGTTTGACCAGGACCCAGTTGATATTTACCATGAACGGCGAGAGAAGTTTTAATAAGAACGGCGGCAGCTTGGCAGCCAAAGCGTAGAGCCGGCGCATGCCCGCCTTTGGGTTTGTGAGGGCGAAGTATTGCAGCACGTAACGCATCGCGTCGTGCACTTCGTAATCCCTCAGAAAAGTGCGGCGCAGGTCCCAATAGGTGCGGGAGCGCTCGTAATAGTGCGTGCCGCGCTTGGTCAGGCGCAAGTAGCCGTCCGCCCATTTCTCCGGCAGCCAATGCAGAAAAGGCAGGTAGTAGTGCGGCTCAATCGGAAAGGTTTTATTAGGTCCGCTGAAAAAGACCACGCCGCCCGGCTTCATCACGCGCAGCACCTCAGCAAAAAGATGCGGTGAGGACGGGACGTGTTCGTAGGTCTGGGAACACACCAGCGCCTCAAAGGCCTCATCCACGAAAGGCAGTCCCATCGCGTCGCCGTAGACGTAAGAGACAGCCGGGTTTTCGCGCGGGTCCACCAGCTTCATAGCGGTCATGTCAATATCCACGCCCACCACGGAAGCAAAGAGCTCAGCCATGCTTTTGGTGATGATGCCGTTGGAGCAGCCGGTATCCAGGCAGGTGCCCTGCGGATTGTGCAGCTTAAGTTTTTCGAGGACGTAATTAATTTTCTCGGCTTTGCGTTTGCGGTTTTCGCCGTCCTGAAAATCGTCATACAGGGTGATAAAGTCTTTTTGGTATTCTCTCATGCGCTTCCTTCAACCAGAACCTCAGCGTAAACCGCGCTGATTTCGTCTGCCAGATGGTTCCAATCATAATGCTCCAGCACGCGCTGTCTTCCGGCTGTGCTGGCTTTTTGCCACAAATCCGTGTCGGTCAGGTACGCGCGGATGGCTTCCGCCAGGGCTGGCGCGTCTCCGGGTTCCACCAGCCTGCCCACATCCTCCGTGACCACGTCGGGGATGCCGCCCACACGGGTGCCCACGCAGGGCGTGCCGCTGGCAAGCGCCTCCATCAGGACGACGCCCTGCCCTTCTTCTATGGAAGGCAGCACGAATAAGCGTGATTCGCGCATAAACTCCGCCACCGCGCTTTGCGTTTGGGTGCCAACCAGGCGGACGTAATCCGCCATTTCGTTCGCGGCGATGGTCTGCTCCAGGCGCGCGCGTTCGTCCCCTTCGCCAACCATTACCAGCCTGGCTTCGGGCAGCGCCTGGTGCACCAGGCACATTGCCTGCAGCAGCGTGGCGGGTCCTTTCCGTTCTATCAGCGAGCCCACAAACAACACCTGGAGCTTCTTTTCGTCCGCGGAGGCGTAAGGGAATTGGCTGATGTTAACGCCGTTGGGGATAACAACCACGTGCTCGTCCTTGATGCCAAATTTCATCGCGGCGTTTTTTAAGGCGCGGCTTAGCGCGATAACCTTGCCGGCTTTGCGCAGCGCCAAACCCACCATCTGACGGATACCGGGTTTGTCCAGGGTTTTGAACACATCGCTGCCTTGCACGGTGACCACATAAGGGAGCTTATGCCTGCTGCGCGAAAGCAGCGCCGCCAGCCCCGAAAGGGACCAATTGGCGTGGATAATATCGCAGCCCGCGGCATGTTTGCCGACCGCCTTGGTATAAGCCAGGAAAAACGGGATCAGCGGCAGGCGGCTTTTCAGGCCCCGTTCCCAGGCGGCCGGGATGCCAGCCGCGTCTTGCTGCAGCTTTTCTTTGTCCTCCGATAGATAGCGCACGCGGAAAACCTCGAGCCCTTCCATGATTTCATGTTCCTGCGAGCCTGGGTTGTGCATGGTAACCACGCGCACCTGGTTCCCTTTGGCTTGGATGGCTTTGGCGGCCTCGTAGATAAAAGGCACGCGAAAATCGCCCTGCCAGCGTGGGAAATTCGTGGTCGCGATGAGGATTTTCATATTGTATGTTCAGCCCGCATCCATTCAAACGCCCAGGTGCCAATCCGCTTCGTCAATCTGGAGCGCGCCTGATTCTCCGAAACCGAACGGCAGCGGGCAATTTTCTGTTTTCATTGGCTAAAATATATCACGTCCGGCAGTCTAATCATAGGCAGGGTTTCCTAGCAGCCTGCCCCGCTCCAGCCTGGAGCTGTATTAAGCCTGGCGCGATGGTCAGTTTTTGGTGCCGACCGCGTCCCACAGCCAGATGCTGACCCCACCTGCTGAATAGAGCTGCTTTGCCTCCGGGCAATCCCGCAAGGCATTCGCCCGCAGGCTGCCAACGCCCTCGCGCAGATAGAGGTAATTCAACCCGGCGTCCTTCATCAAAGCCCTGAGGTCTTCCGTGCAGCTGTTCATCCCCGAGGCGCGCTGATTCCAGTCTATCCAGGATTTGTAGGTCTGCTCCTCGCCGCCGAAGGTATAAAAGATGGTCGGCGCGAGCGTCCATCTGCCCGTGTACGGTAAAACCCATGCGCCGCCGTCCATGCCGCGATACAGCCCATATCCCCAGCCGGTGGTGTTGATGAAGAAGCGCGCGTCTGAGGGCAGATGCTCGTCAATCCATTCCAGGGCTGCCAGGTCGTTTTCATCCGCCAAAACCGTGCTCGCGTTGAGTGGTTCGCGGTTCAGCCAGGCACCCCCGCCCAACAGCGCCGCGCAAACCAGCAGCACGACAGCCGTTCCCCACGCCTTGCGGGGCAGCCGCGCTCTCACCCAATCCCCAGCCCAGACGAGCAGGCAGGCCGCCAGGCATGCCGCCGGAAGAAAGAGCGCGAGAGTGAAGTGGTCGCTGCGGAAGGGACCCAAGACCAGCCCCAGCGGCAGGGCAAGCAGCGCGACAAGCAGACTCCAGATTGCCAATGGGCGCGCGCGGGCGCGGGTGAGCGCCCATACCAGCCCGCCAAAAGCCAGGCCCAACACCATGTATCCCGTCAGCGGACCGACGAGGTTCCAGAAATAGGCCCAATCATCAGCGCTCAGCGCAGCGGAAGCGGGCAATCGGATTTCGGTCCCCACCACCCCCCGCGCGTAGCGGAATACGCGCCAATACCAGCGCGAGACCAGCCCTAAGCCAACCAGCGCGGATCCCGTCAGCGCCAGCAGCGGCTGCCAATTCCCGCTTTTTCGGCGGATATTCCGCGCGAGCAAGGTGAGCGCCAACACCAACAGGAACAGCGCCAGCAATACCGCCGCCAGGTAGTGGCTGAGCAGCGTGCCGGCGGTGAGCACAGCCAGCAGCGGCGCGGAACGGCGCGATTTCTCACCGTTTGCCAACCTGACTGCCTCCGCCATTGCCAAAGGCAGCAGGAACATGCCGCTTAGCAGCGTGTATCGCCCCCAACTGAGGTAATAGCCGGGCATTTTGGTGGCGAAAGCCGCCAACAGGGCCGCCAGCGCAGCGGGGCGCCAATCTTTCGTACTGGCTTTCACCAGGCTGTACGTGGAGAGCGAAACCCCCGCTGAAATAATCTGCCCGAGCCAGAGCAAGGTTTCTGCTGGTGGGGTTCCGCTGATTGCCGAGACCAGAGCGGCAGCGCTGTGCACGGCATAATGATAATAAAACGGACCGGGCAGGTACGGCTCAAGCGTGCTGGTCAGGCCGCCTGCTTCGACCATCTTGCGGATAATCAGGCTGTGGTGCAATGAGTCGACCCAGGCGGGCAGCGCCAAGCCTTTTGCCTGCCACAGGCGCCAAAAACACAGAGCGCCAAAAAATGCCAGCGCGGGCAGCCAAGCCCCCGAAAACATGCGTTCATTCCGCTTCTGATGGATTCCATAACCTGTCAGGATGAGGGTTAAGCCGAGCAGCGCGCCCAGCAGAGCGGCTGAAACCGGCAGGCGCAGCGCATAAAAAAACAGCGCCCCCAAAGCTGTTATCGCCGCGCTCACACCCAGGATGTCCGCCAAGGCTTCCAGCGGGTCTTTCCCGCGCTCTCCCAGCCAGACCCACCAGCGCAGTCCGGGCAGCAAAAAGACAGTCAAGGCCAGCGCGTTCAGCACTTTTTCACGCTTTCTTTATCCGGGCAGGCCTGTAAAAGCTCACGCACAGTCTGTCCGAGGGTGGGATGCACGAAGTCCGGGGCGATTTCTGCCAGCGGGACGAGCACAAAGGCGCGTTCCGGCAGGCGCGGGTGCGGGATTTGTAAACGCCGGGAGTTTATGACCGTTCGGTCATAAAACAGGATGTCAATATCTATCAGGCGCGGGCCGTAACGAAAAGTGCGGGTTCTGCCCAGGCGCCGCTCAAGGCGCTTAAGCAAGCGCAGCAGCCTTTGCGGGCTCAGGTCGGTTTCTGCCTGGAGCGCCTGGTTCAGGAAGGCCGGCTGCTCACGATAGCCCCAGGGTTCTGTTTCGTACACAGACGAGGCGCGAATAAGGGTCAGTTTCTCGCCGAGCTGTTGGCGGGCGGCAGCCAAATTCGCTGCCCTATCGCCCAAATTCGTGCCCAGCCCCAGGAATACCACCGGCATAGCGCGTTTCAATCCCGCAGCGCAGAAAGCACATCCGCGAGCATCCCATACGCGGTGGTGTAAGGGGTGGTTTTCGTCTCAAGCACACCCAGCCCGGGTAACACGTCTGTGTTAAAAACGATAAGGGAATCTGTCCCGTACAAGGAATAAAAAGGCGATTCCGGGCCAACCATCTCGGGGCAAACCCGCGCGAAGAAGCGTCCCTGCTCGTCGTAACCAGCGGAGCAGACCAGTTTCCAACGTTTACCTGCCGCGCGCGCGGCGGCGATTTTTTCGGGCGTGATTCCGCGGATACCGGTCGGCTGCACTTCCACCGGGGTCAGCGGGTGCTTCATCAAAACCGTCGCCAGAGCCGATACCTTAATGGCGGCGTCCCAACCGTCCACATCGTTGCTGGGGTCGGTTTCGGTGATGCCAATGGAACGGGCGTACGCGAGCGCCTGTTCAAAGCTTTCTCCGTCTTCCATCCGACCGATAAGTAGGTTGGTACAGGAATTCAGCACGCCCGAGAAGCCTTTCAAATTCGCGAGGCTCAGATTCTTGCGGAAAAGCGAGAAAAGCGGCGCACCATCCAGGACGGTGGATTCGAACAGGAATTTTTTACCGCGGCTTTCCGCCAGCGCCGTCAGATGCTGGTAGCCAAACACTACCGCGCCCTTGTTAGGCGTGACGGCGTGCATGCCTTTACGTAAGCCGGCTTCCAGGTGAGAGATAGTGGGCTGTCCCGATTTGGGATTAACGGGCGTGGAATCCAGCAGCACCTCTCCCTCGCAAGCCCTGATGAAATCCAAGGCGTTCCCGCTGAAACCAGCCCGATCCAGGCTGCCGAGCGAGCCGCTGGCTTGCAGGGTTTCAAGAACGCTGCGCAGGTCCAGCCCGCGCGGGTCTATCGCCGCGCCGTGGGAGCGGGTGCATATGCCGGTGACTGCCAGGCGCAGCTGGTATTGTTCCAGGAGTTCCGCTTCTTTATCCAACAGCAAGCGGGCAAAAGCCTTGCCAACATTACCAAAACCAACCATCATCAAGCGGACTGTTTCAATCACGGTTCACCTCACGGATTTGTGTTGCTCTCCATTATAGTATAGCGGGGCGGTTCAAACCGGCGGCCAGGGAAACGCGCGTCGGTCTTCCTCCGGAAAGGGAAACTGCCCGCTTGCCAGCAGCCTCGCGCAGCGTTCGCGCAAGCTGTCTGTTTCTGCTTCGCTCAGGTATTTGCCAAGTTCCAGCGGAAAAGGCTGCCCCGGGGCCAACGCGGTCGAAAGCTCGTTCAGGGCTTGCACCAGTGGCCCGGAAAACGGCTGACCGGCGAAATCCCACACCACCGTGCGCAGTTTGGGCTGCGCGTGGAAGCACAGCGCGTGATCAATCGCCCAAAGTTGGCCGGTTTCGCCGCGCAGGATATGCCCGCCTTTACGGTCGGCATTATTTGCCAGCAGGTCAAACAGCGCCAGCGGGCGCAAAGTTTCGCGTTCGGAAGCCTTCAGGGTGAAATAATGCGAGTCGGGGTCGTGTTCCACAAAAAACTGCAAGGAACCCGCCCCAGCCGGTAGTCCCTCCGCACGGTAGACGGTCGGCGGGACTAATTCCCAGCCCAACTGCCGGCAGAGGAGCCAGGCGGCCGTTTCCCGTTTCGGGAGGCTTTCGGGAGCGAAGTCCCACAAAGGCTTTTGACCCCGGGCGGGCTTATAAACCGCCCGCAGGCTCGTTCCCGCCAAATCGCAGCTGACCAAAAAGGTAAAATTGGAACTGCGCGTGAACTGACCCAAAAGGCGGACCTGCCCGTGTTCAAGCGCGCGCAGCTGCGCGGATGTATCCATTGCGGCAAATCAGTGTTTGTGTCCGTTATTGCGCGGCGAAAACCCATCGCCCCCCTGGATGCGGTCGATGATATCCGGCGTTTGCCTGCCTCTGGAGGCAAGCTCATCCGCCCAGGCTGCCAAGCCCGCGGCCTCACCGCGTTTGCACCAAAACCGAACAACCTTCGACCCCTCTTCTGACCCCCCTGGCCTTTCGGCGGATTCGAAGATAATCACAATCAGGTCTTTCTGGGAATCGTAACCCATGCGCATGCCCGCCACCTGAAAAAGCGGGTCAATGGGAGGCTCAAGTATCATCCGATGTTCGTCGAAGACAGCCTCCTGGTCATCCAGGTACGGGTATTTATTTTTGAGCGCCGCTAAAAATTCCCGCACGCCAAGCGCCAGCATTTGTATCTGGATTTTTTCAATCCGCAGGGTGACAGTGAAGTTCCGGCTGCCTCCGCGCAGGAAAAAGGTGCGCTCGCCCGGTTTTCCAATGGCAGCCAGGATAAGAATTTCGGTGGGGTTAAATTCAAAGTCATTTTCCGGCATAGGTACACTCAATGGTCAATTTTCAGTCAAACGTAACGCGCACGTTCGCCCCGCCAACAAAACGGCTGAGGTCCGAAATGATCCGGTCGTTTATGTCGGTGGTTTCGTTAGGGAACTCAATTTCGTAGCTGCAGCCTGCCTCCGCGATGTGAAAGAAAAAGCGGTGTTCGCCGGGGTGCGAGGTGAGAAATCCATGTATCTGTCGGAGGTGGCGCAAATCGCGCTCCCGCTCCCCACAGGATTGAATCGTCACCAACAGTCGGGGGGCGCGGGGGTTTTCCTTCGGTTTTTCCGCCTCAGGCTTGGGCGCGGGGTGCGCGGGCTGGGGCTGGTCAGCTGCTTCAGCTGAGGGCGGCGGGGTTTCCGGTTCCTCAGCCGGTGCTTCGGGCGCTGGCAAATCCGGTTCCAATCGCGGCGCATCCACCTCCGCCGCCGTGGGTTCGGACGGCGTGTTCCGAGCGGGCGGAGGCTCAAAAAACGCGCCTGCCTCCCATTCGGGCTCCTCATATGTCTCCCTGTCTTCTTCCGGGTCAAGGCTTTCCGCAGCCCAATCCTGTCCGGAAGCGCGTTCCGCGTTCCCGGGATAGGCAAATTGCCGCAGCACGCCGATATCCGGCAGGTACTTTGCCAGAACCTGCTCATAGTAAGGCCCCTGATTGCGGTTGTCCGTCAGGGTATCCTTCAGTCCGTTGGTATCCACACGCGTAACCTGGTCGGCAAGCACGCTGACCTTGCTCTCACGGTGGTCTACCTTCCCTTTTACCAACAGGAGCACGCCGCTCTCAATCTGGCTGCCGCTGGTTTCCCATACGCTGGGGAAAATGACCAGGTCTATCTCGCCAGTATTATCTTCGAGTGTCACAAAACCCATATCCTGCTGTTTTTTGGTCAGGATTGGACGGGCTTTTTTGACCAGACCACCCACCACGACCGCTTCTTTGTTATTCAGCTCTTCCAATTGGTTCGCCAGATGTGTAATCTGATCATTAATCAAGCTCATATATGTGTTCAGCGGGTGGTCAGACACATACAATCCGAGCAGTTCCTTTTCCCACTCCAACTGCTCGTTGTGGTCTGCCGCGCTGCCGGCAAAGAGCTTCACCTCCGCGCCGGTTTCCTGCGCGCCGCTAAACAGGGTCAGCTGTCCCAATTCCACCGCGCGGAAATGTGCCGCGGAAACGGACACCAACTGTTCCAATGAATTCAGCAGCGCGTGGCGCGGGCCAAACCCATCCAGCGCCCCCACCTTAATCAAGCATTCAAGCGGGCGCTTTCCGACCTGGCGCAGGTCTACGCGTCTGGCAAAATCGGTGATGCTGCTGAAGTTTCTGTCGCCGCGCGCCGCGATAATAAGGTCCACCGGCGCCTGTCCGACGTTTTTTACCGCGCCCAAACCAAAGCGAATGGCAGCGTTCTGGTCGGGTCTGTCTTCAATCACAAAGTCGTACCCGCTGGTGTTAACGTCCGGAGGGAGTACATCCAAGCCCATGGCTTTGGATTCGGCTACGTAAAGCGCGCATTTATCGATATCGTTCTTCCACGCGGAAACCAAGGCGGTCATATATTCAACCGGATAGTAATACTTCAGATAGGCGGTTTGCACCGCGATCACGCCGTAATCCGCCGCGTGGCTTTTATTAAAGCCGTAATGCGCAAAACCCTCCCAATCCGTGAAAATGGATTCGGCGTCCTTCCGGGCAATCCCATTCCTCACCGCCCCTTCAATGAACTGGACGCGGTGGGCGGCGATCTCCTTTTCTTTCTTTTTGGAAATCGCGGAACGCAGCTTGTCCGAATCCGCGGGTGAGTAGCCAGCCAGGACGATGGCCGCTTGCATAACCTGCTCCTGATAGACCGCGTGCCCGTAAGTTTCTTCCAGGATGGGCTTCAGCTTTTCATGCGCGTATTTGACCGGTTTGCGCCCATGCATCCGGTCGATATATTCCGGAATGCTGTCCATCGGGCCTGGGCGGAAAAGCGCGATCATGGCAATCAAATGCTCCAGTTCAGTCGGCTGCATTTGCATAATCCGGCTGGTCATCCCATTGCCTTCCAGCTGGAACATGCCCACCGTGTGCCCTTCGCTGATATAACGGTAGACTTCGGGGTCGTCCGTCGGAATGTTTTCAAGGTTCAATTTTCTGCCGTGGCGCAGTTCAATAAGCTCGCAGGCTTTCGCCATCAGGGTGAGCGTGACGAGCCCCAAAAAGTCCACTTTCAGGAGCCCCAGGTCGTTAATCCCGTCCATATCGTATTGCGCGACGGACTTAATCGGCAGGTCCTCATTTTGCCCGGTCGGGCGATGCAGCGGCAGATACTCGGTAATCGGCGCGTCGCTGATTATCACCCCGGCGGCGTGGGTGCCCACGCTGCGGATGCCGCCTTCCATGCGGCTGGCGGTATCAATCAGCTTTTTCATCTGGTCGCTGGATTCGTAAACCGCGCGCAGTTCGGGGGACTTCTCCAATGTTTCGGCAATACTGGGGGTTTTCCCCTGCTGCGGACCAGGGATAATCTTCGCCACCCGGTCCACCTCCGAAAGCGGAATATTCATCACCCGCCCCACGTCGCGGATGGCGCCGCGCGCGCCCAAAGTACCGAAGGTGATAATCTGGGCGACTTTATCCGCGCCGTATTTTTCGTTGCAGTATTCCATCATGTCCGCGCGCCGGTCGTCCTGAAAGTCCAGGTCAATATCCGGCATAGTCACCCGGTCCGGGTTCAAAAAGCGCTCAAACATCAATTTGTGCCGGATGGGTTCAACGGAAGTTATCCACAGCGCGAAGGCCACCAGCGAACCCGCCGCGGAACCGCGGGCGTTGTACCAGATATTTTTTTCGCGCGCGTGCCGGCATAAATCCCAGACGATGAGGAAGTATTCCTCAAAACCCATATTCTGAATTACTCGAAGCTCGTAATCCAGCCGTTCGCGCGTCGCTGGCAGCTCCGCCTCGCCGGGAATGCGCTTATGCAGCCCATTCAGACAGAGCTCCCGCAGGTAAGAACCGGGGTCTTCTCCGTTTGGCAGCTCAAACCGGGGCAGGTGATAGCCTTTGCGGGTCAGGTCCACTTCGCAGCGGTCGGCGATTTCGAGCGTGTTGCTGAGCGCTTCCGGGATTTCGGAAAAGAGGTAGCGCATCTCTTGCGGACTGCGCAAATAATACGAGTCGTCCGTCATAGTCATGCGGCTTGTGTCGGTAAGGAGTTTTCCGGTTTGGATGGCCAGGAGCACATCCTGCATTTCCGCGTCTTCGCGCCGGATGTAATGCACGTCGTTGGTGGCAATCATGCGCGCCTGAAATTTTTCCGCCAGCCCCAGCAAGCCGCGGTTGACCTGATTGAGCTCGGGCAGGTTGTGGTCCTGAATTTCCAGGAAAAAGCGGTCCCGTCCAAACAAATCCAGGTACCAGCTCAGGGCCCGTTCGGCTTTCTCGGGGTCGCCATCCAACAGCGCCCGCGGCAGTTCGCCTGAGAGGCAGGCAGAGCTGGCAATCAAACCGTCCGCGTGCGCGGCGAGATATTCTTTGTCGATGCGGGGGTGGTAATAATAGCCCTCCAGCTGGCTGGCGGTAGCGATTTGCAGCAGGTTCTTATAGCCTTGCATATTTTCGGCAAGCAGCAGCAGATGAAAGGGTTTTTTATCCTTGTTCACGTCCTTATCAAAGCGGGAACGCGGAGCCAGATAAGTTTCCAACCCGATAATTGGCTTAATTCCGGCCGCGTTGGCGGCTTTGAAGAAATCCAGCGTCCCGAACATGGTGCCGTGATCGGTCAGCGCCACAGCGGGCATATCCAGTTCACGCACTCGGGCGACCAGGTCGGCCGGTTTGCCAAAGCCGTCCAAAACAGAATAGGAGGAGTGTACGTGCAAATGAACAAATGACATGATGCCGTGTAAATCCTTTTTTCAGCTTCGCGCGGCAGGGTTTTCCACCCACAACCAAGCGCCGCATCCAAAGTATAGCACACGGCGTTTGCCGGTCGGCGGGGTTTATGTTAAAGATTCCTCTATTTTAAGCTGGGAAAAGCTGCCCGCATTTGGCGTTAAATCAGGCGAATCTAATGCTCGCTGGCGGGAAAAGGAAGCTGAAACAGTCTGGGGTATAAAACGAATAAAGGCGGATTGCCGCACCCCCTTCCTGCGGTCCGGGCTGCGGGGGCTCACGAAGACAAATCAAGCGCCGTAATCGCGAGGTTTGTGCTGGGCTCCCTGGCTGCTTGCCCGCTGTCAGGCGCATAGGTGAACTTCAAATTTCCTGAACTTAAGGGCGACAGTGCTTACACTTGCTTATCTTTACCCCGCCCTCAGAGAATCTTTGATAAATATCATCAACGCAGGAAAATGGCCCATGCCATTGACCATGCTCAACGTTATCCGTATTATGAATTCCTTTACCGTAATTACAGAATTTGCATTCGGCTTTGTGTATCCTGGCTGTGTGCCCCTGCGCAACCCAATTTTCGTAAACATAATATTCCTGCGCGTTCGGCACGACGATTTGCCCACCTCCTGATTGCCCGGAGGATTCGAATTGGTCGTCTCCAAAAGGATGCTCAGGCGTAAAGATCGGCTGCCCATTAAATTCCCGCACCTCGGAAAGCGCGCCCAGGCGGATTTTTTCGCGCAGGGATATCAGAATCTCTTCGGATATCTGACGGCTGGCGCGCACGGAATCCCCGATGAACCCGATGATAATCAGGATAATGCCCACAATCGTGAGCGTGCCGCCAATCGTGACGGACTGCAGCAGCCGCCCGGCGGTATCTGTGGTGAAATAGTAAACCAAAAAGCGCAGCAGCAGCGCCAGGCCGGCTGCCAAAAAGACCGCGCCCAGCGATACAAAGGTGCGCAGCGGCTGGTAGAGCACATACGAGCGCACAATCACCCCGCCTTGCTTCCAGATGAAATGCGACACGCCTTTGTGCAGCCGCGACTCGCGCAGGTTCGGGTTAGTCTTAATCGGAATATGCGCGATTTTCATCTGGCTCTTGCCGGCTTGCACCAGCGTCTCGAGCGTGTACGAATATGGGTTAAACACCTGCAGCGGCAGCGCGGCATACCTTGAGTACGCCCTGAAACCGCTGACCGTGTCCGGCACTTTTGTTCCGGAGACCTTGCGGGCAATCCAACTGCCAAAGGCCTCCATCCTGCGCTTCACCGCCGAAAAATGCACATTTTCCGCCGGATTCCGGTCGCCAATCACCAGGTCTGCCGAATCATCCAGAATCGGCTGAATTAGGCGCTGAATCTCGCTGCCGGGATATTGGTTATCGGCGTCGGTATTAACGATGATATCCGCGCCCAGCGCGAGGGCGAACTGAATGCCGGAAATAAAGGCGCGCGAAAGCCCGCGGTTGCATCGGTGGCGGATGACCGCGTCCGCTCCGTTCGCGAGCGCGGCCCTGGCAGTACCATCCGTGGAGCCGTCATCAATGACGACCACCTGCACTTCATCAATCCCTTCATAGTGGCGCGGGATGTCTGCCAGCGTGCCGGCGATATTTTCAGCTTCGTTATAAGCGGGGATTTGGATGACCAGTTTCTTCACCACGGACTCCTTACAAAGCACAGCTGCTGTTTGCGCGTCGCATCGTTCTGCAAAGAACTTTTCCTGGGTTTATTTTATCCTCCTTTCGCTTTTGCGGGAACTCGATAAACAGAACGGTTTTCCCTGATTTCTTTGGGTTTCCGGCTGTCCAAAGCGCGGATTAAAAGAGGGATAGTGTTAAAGTGTGGTCGTGACCAGCCTGGGATCTAGGGTTTGGGCTTCGTATGAGGGAGAAAGCCGGCTTGTGGGGCGCTAAAGTGCGCAGCGCCATCCCTCCGGCTTATGAACCTCTGAAAATTCTGGAATAATCTCCGATTCACTGTTCTGACTTATGCGCTTGCCCCTGTTCGCGGGTGAATCCCAGCCGAGAGGCCGACTACCGCGCCGCTTTACCAACCCCTTCCTCTGAAAACCCGCAACGCGCGATGCGAAGCTGCTCCACGATGGATGAGCCAGGCGGAAGCAGCGCGCCAGATCACCCGTCAGGGTCGCCGTAAAAAACGAACGGATACTCTCAACGTAAACTTAAAGGACAAGGCCTTTCTGACCTGCCAACATCAGGGCGGATTGGCGTCTCATTCTTTTCTCCTCAGCGTTTCGCGCTTTCGGACTTTTAAGACGCCCATTACCTGACCTTTCCGCGAAATCCAGCCCGGAAATTTGTGGTATATATGGAATATGTCCCGCCTTAAACTGATTAACGCGCTGTTCGCAGTATTCCTGGTGTTTTCACTCGCTCTCCAGCCAGCCCGGAAGGCTGCCGCCAAAGCGGAACCCATGCCGCTTGCCGATGTCTCCGCGGGAGACTTGATTATGGCGATGAACACTTTGCGCATGTCTTACGGACTGCCCGCGCTGATTGAAGACCCGATTATCAACGCGGTGGCGCAGGGCACCGCCCAAATCATGGCGGATCAACTGCTCTCCTGGCATATTGGCGACGTGAAAGGGCGCATCGCGGCAGCCGGCTACGGCGGCGGGGGCACGGTTTGGGCGACGGAAAACTTCGCAGTCGGCTATAACGCCGGCATTGATGAGATTATGGTCATGTGGTCAGACGCGGACCATATGCGCCCGGCCACCCAATCTTATTACTGCAACGTCGGGGCGGGGGTTGCAAAAGCTTCCAACGGCTCCACGTATTACATCCTGCAGGCTGCTTACGTCTCCGGAAAGCAATGCGGCACTTACACTTCCCCCGGCGGTCCGGTTGGGGGCGGCGGAGGATACGGGGTGATTGTGCCGGTAAGCATTGCCCAGCCGGATGCCAACGGGCGTATCGTCCACGAAGTGAAGCCCGGGCAGTCTTTTTGGGCCATTGCCGTAGCGTATCAGGTCACAATCAAGGAAATCCTGCGGTGGAACAACCTGCCGGAAGGCACAACCTTACAGGTCGGACAGCTCCTGATTATCCCCAACCCCAACGCTCCGGACTACCAGACTCCCACCCCGGTGGGGTACTTTACCGCCAGTCCGCCCGGTCCGGATGGGAAAATCACTCATACCGTCGGAGCTTACCAAAACCTGACCATGATCGGCCAGGTTTACGGCGTCAGCATTGAACGTATCCTGGCGCTGAACAGCCTGACGATTGACATGCCGCTCCAGATCGGACAGGTTCTTTTGATTGACCCGGGCAACGTCACGCCCACCCCCACGCCGCGCCCGCTCAGTCCCCTGGAAAAGCTGACCCCCGCCGCGGACGGTAAGTATTACCATACCGTTGGCGAAGGGCAAAACTTCACCTGGATTGCCCAATATTACGGCATCGCGGTGGAGGATCTGCTGCGCTGGAACAACATGACGGTCAACTACCCCCTGTGGGCTGGCGAGAAGCTGCTCCTGAACGTCACCCCACCCGCCACGATAACCCCGACACCCTCGCCTGTCACCCCGACGCTTACCCAAACCCCCACCCTGCAAGCCACGCCCACCCGCACACCCCTGCCAAGCCCAACGCCCACAGCGACAGCTGTGCCGCTGCTGTGGGAACGCTTTTCGGGGATAAGCCCGCTCTGGCTGATTCCGGTCGTCATTTTACTGGCTGGCGCTGGCGGGGTGATGTTGTTCGCGGCACGTAAAAAGACAGCCGCCGGGAACGACCGGGCTGAACAAATCTCTGAACAGCATCCCGACCAGGAAACCAAACACGGGTAGCGGCAAACCGCTCCCGATAGCTGTGGCTCCGCCTAACCGCGGGCAAACAAACGCCCTGTGCCGCGTTTAATCGCTTGGTATGTATTTCAACCCGGAAAAAGAAGGTGGCGCGCTCAGGGCACGAACCAGCCGGCAAACGCCTTATCCGCCAGGGTCAGGAATTTGAGCGGACCGCCGAATACAAACAGCGCGCAGGTCAGCACGATCAGGAAAACCCGCAGGAATTTAGGCTTCACCAGGCTTTGCGTATAGGCGGTAAGCGCGTAAAACAGCGCGATTACCGGAAAGAGGTAGCGCCCCTGCAGCGCAATCCGTTTGAAGCCGTAGGTCAGCTCGCTCTCAAAATTCACGATAAAAATCGCCAGCACAAAACCGGCTATGATTCCGACCGCGCTCCAGACCGCGAAGCTGGGTTTACGCCAGAAGCGCACCGCGAAAAGCAGCATCCCCAGATAAAAAAGCTGGTAAATCGTGATGATATGCCCAGGGAAGTACGACCTGTGCCCCAGGATGCCGTAGGTTTTGGTGAGCATATCCTTAAACCACACGCCGGTCAGGTACTCCAGAGGGTCCGGGTAGCCTTGTCGGATGCTCTCGGGGATGCTCAGTTTCTGCGGCAGCCCCAGCTCCTCCAGGCGGTTGTGGTAGGGGCTGAGCGCGCACTGCGCCGTCGTGAACATATCCTCGCACCTGGGCAGCACTTCACGGAAGACGAGCAGGTTATATCCGTACAGCGCCAGGTTCCCCAAGACCAACAGCAGAGCGACCACGAGCAGCGCTACGCGCTGTGCGTTCCACTTTGGCAGCGGGAAGTTCGTCCTGCGTTTCCAAATGGAGAAGCCCAGCCAAACGAGAAAGGTGAGCAGTGCCAGAGGCAGCACCGCGAACTTGACCAGGCACGCCAGGCAGATACAGATGAGCCAGCCCAGGCTGTTGCTGAGAAAATCCCGCCCGCTGAAAACCCGCATCAGGAAATAAAGCGAAGCGGTGCAGAGCAGGTTGGTCAGGTTGTCGTAGTTTGCCCCGCCTGCCAGAAAAGTAAACATCAGCGTGTTTGCCAGCAGAAAGACCGGCAGCAGAGGCCACCATTTTTTGCGGATGAGTTCCCGGGATAAGAGGTAAGTTATGCCCAAAGTGCCGGCGGCAAAAAGGACGCTGGTGAGGCGCAGGACGACCAGCAGCGTATGATCCGGGGCAGCGGGGGCAAAAAGCCGCGTCAGGTTAATCACCCTGCCGGCGAACCAATGATAGAGAAAGGGGTAGTGCGCGATGTACCAGCCCTGCGCGTAGGTTTCGGGCACGTCCGGGGGGATGCCCCAGGTGCTGGCGTAGTGCTTCGCGAAGATAAAGTGCGCGTTTTCGTCCGGGACGATGCCTGGATTCAGTTTGAAAGCCAGGATTCCCGCGCAAATCGTGAAAGAAAGCAGCAAAACAAGCAGCAGCGCGCGCTGCGCCGCGGGGTCCTGAGAAGTTTTTCGTTTGGTGGGTTTTTTTGCGTTCATGCGGAGCCTGCGTCCCCGGTTTATGTGGAGGTTTTCTGATTATACCTGAGACATCCTGATTCCGGCTTATAGTCGGGCGGGCATTCCGCGGCTCATCCGGCTGGCTTGAGGCTGAAAGCAGCGGCTGTAACCGTGCGCCTGGTCGGGGAGGCTTAAAGCCGGCTTGTCGCAGGTGACGGTGTAAGGGCCGTTTTCAGCCAGGCTGCGCGCCATCGAAGCTTAACGTTGTGGTGAGCGCGAGGGAGGCGCATTTCAACCCGAAGGCGACTGCGTTATAAGCAGCTGCGCGTTCAATTGCAGGCGTTTGCGGACTGGTACATTGCTTGTCTCAGGCAAAGCCAGCGGCGACCTGACAATTATCCCCTGAAAACGCCACAGATGAACCCGGGCTTTCCGCAAACAGAATGGAGAATGCATAAGGCGTCAAACTGTTTTCTCCCGCATAATCACACTCTACGGGTATCTGCGCTTAATTTTTTTCCATCCATGGTAGAGTTTTGTTGTGACGTGTAAGAGAAACTTATGCTCAGCCAATCGTTTTTTTACTTTTTCTTTCAAAGTAATGCGGTCGAAGAAGGTATACCCGATAAGTTTTGTCAGTTTTCCGCGACCATGGACCAGGCGATTGACCATATCCGGTCCATCCATCCCGGGTCGGACCATGCGGGCATATTGCGCTTTCAGAAAATCATAGATATTGATTGAAGCCTTCGCGCCGTAAACCGTATCTTCAAAATAGGAGGCTTTGAAGAGCCGGCAATCCGCGTCTCTCATGCTGGACAAAAAGCCCTCAAACGGAAGCGAAAGCTCCAGGTTCTTAAACGGAAGCCAAGCCAGGTAACTTCCATAAGTTTCCAGGAAGTCGCGGCAGAAATCCAACGCGCCGCGCTGGATTTGTTCAACCACGAAACGGTCCGTGAATTTTTTCTCTTCATCTTCAAGAACCGGAACAGTCCGTCCATTTTCTTGCCGGAAGGCGATACAAGACCCGCCTGCTTCCGAAAAAAGGTGTTCGCGAATTAACCCGCTCATTCCCGGGGTGAAATCATAAAAGCATTCCGCGCGAAAGGCGCTTTTGCGTTCCAGCATCGGTTCGCGTACTTCGTCGCGGTGTACGAAATACACATGGATTGGCTGACCTGCCAGCCGGCAAATCGCTTCCTGAATCCTGCCGCTGTATCCCATATCGAAGGCTACATCGGAATTCGTCATCCATCCGGTATAGTAGCCTTTTGCCAGTTCATACGCTTGCTCATGCTTTTCCGGCGAATACAAATTCGCGAGGAAGTAAGCGATGAAGCGGTGATACTCCTCTTTGCGCTCAAACACCCTGCCGAAGGGAATACCAGCGGTCTTCAGCTGCGCTTCAACTTCCGCTTCCTCGCCATCCCTGGTGCAGAATTTCAGGACCTTCAGGAGTGTTTCCGGGCTGTGATTGCGATACTCAACCGGCAAATCAAAGAAGTCCAGGCGGTCAGAAACAATAGCCGGCATCAGGGCTTTGCGGGAAGCATAGGCATATCGCGCCGCTGGAGCTGATTTGCCTAAGTTCCTGAACAACTCGTAGGCACGCAGCGGCAGGTAGCCGTCCCTTGCCAAAAAATGGACCCTTTCGTAACTCCGGCTGTTTAATGAGCGCTGGAGCCAGGTGGTTAAACCGAAAATGTGCATGCCTAAGGGGTAATATCCAACAAAATACGGGTCAGCGTTAAAGTCAGAATGCGGATCAAAACCGCGAAATGGATTGTCGAAGTAGCGGTTAGCTATCATGGCAATCATCGTCCGATATCCAAGGGAGTCCATCAGCGCCTGAGGGTCGAGGACCATACCCCCGGCAGGCTGCGCGACTGTGGAACATCCCCCCGTCGGCGCGTCCGCGATTTTGTTTTCAAACACGTCCAGCGCTTTTGGGAAAAGCACGCTATTTATCCCGTATTTCTGAGCGTTGATGACGTCGTTCTGCGGGTTATCTCCGATATGCAAAATCTTGCCGGCTCCAACCCCGAGGTCTTTTATAACCGCACGGAAAAGGTCTCCCCGATGTTTCGTCATCCGATACGAAGAGGAAAGGTAGATCTTCCCGTTTTCCGCATAGCCGCATTTGGAAAGAATTGCCCGGATCGTCTCCTCATCAAGGTACATATCGGACGTGAAGATCACTTTCTTCCCACAGCGGAGGGCAAGCTCGTAAAGTTCTTTCGCGGATTTTCTGGGGCGGCATAACTCAATTTCCAGGCGCTTTTCCTCAGCCATCATCGCCAGGGTCACGTCCGCGGAAAGACCAAAATGTTCGCCGATGGATTGATAAATCTCATCGATGGTTACATCCTGAAAAGACGGCTGTATTTCGCCGTATTTGCGGCGCGCTTCCGCCTCCCCAACCGTTCTGATTTCGTGAAAGGTGATTTTGTTGGGTGCAAGCGCCTCAAATTTTTTATCCAGCAGATAAAAAAGGTCGGTCGGGTTAGAAAGCGGTCTGTACACCGCGGTATCGAAGATATCAAAACTCACAAACTCGCACTGGTCATCCTGGATTTGAAGCTTGATTTTTTCCAAACCTTCGCCCCACGGCGACTGTATGCTTTCAAAAAAGAAATCGTCATAATCCCTGTAAATATCACCCCCCGGATTAAATTCCTCCATCAATTTTTTGACCTTGCGCTGCCCGGTTCCCAGAAAGACAAGCTCTCCCAGGCTTCCCCAGATGCGCGCGTATTTATCGCGAAACAGTTGAAAATCGCGGTGATATTTTTCAGGCGCCTGAACTTGTGTGAGGAAATTTTCACAAAAGTCGAACGACAGCTTCATATCGTGGATATTTTTGCTGAAACGCTCGAAGCTTATCTTTTCGATACTCGTGGCAGCGGTGGTATTTTCACAATAGAAATAGCAGTCATTCTTTATGGTGCTTACTTTTTGCGCAAAATAGAAAAGCGGCGTCGAAAACGCGATGTCTTCCGTCATAATTAAATGGCCGGAGATTTGGTCGTAATAGGGTCGGCAGCGGTCCCAAAGTTCTTTGCGATAAAGTTTATTCCAAATAGTGTGCCAGGAATAGCAGTTGCCTTTCTGGTCGAAATAGTGTTCCTGGACTTCCCTGCCGTTCAGTTGGTCGAAATTGAATGAGGCGTCGTGCAGGGTGTACCGGATTTGGTCCCCATTTTGCTTATGAATAACGGTCCGGCCAATCACGATGTCGGACAGGTCTTTTTCCGCGCGGTTCAAAAGCCCGGAATAGAAGTTGCTGCCGACGTAATCATCACTATCGGCAAAGGCGATATAAGCGCCCTGGGCAAGGTCAGCGCCAGTCAACCTCGCCTGGAATAAGCCTTTGTTCACTTCATGCCTGATATAGCGAATTCTGTCGTCCGCGTGCATCAACGGCTGAAGCAGCTCTTCGATGTTCCCGGGGGAGCAGTCGTTGACAACAATGACTTCAAGGTTGGCATAGGTTTGACTGAGAAGGCTTTTCAGGCAGCGTTCAACATATTTCTCGGTATTAAAGACCGGAACAACGATGGAAATTAATTTTTGCTGCATTTTCACCCTTTTTTGTGGCTTTTCTTTGCCCGGGGCGGAGAGTTGACCTGGTAATTTATCTCCAACAGCGTAATTATAACAAGACATTCCGCCGGGGCAATTTTTGCATCTTCAGGCGCTGCATGTTGAGGCTCTATCCTGAGTGCCGCGCGCAGTGCTTGTAGTAGAATCGGAGCATACAGGTAAATCTCATAAGCAGGGAAAAAGCCGAACACATGCTGATAGACCCAAAACACTGGATTGAAACTTTGAAAGTTGCTTGCAGCGGGGAGTTTGATTCCCGGTTCTATTTGCTGCGTAACGATGACGTGCGCCGGGCCCGTCAGAACCCGCTGAGGCATTATATGCGCTTTGGCTGGAAAGAGGGTCGCGACCCTTCCGCGAATTTCAGCACCAACTTTTACCTGCAAAACAACCCTGACGTCCGGCAGTCTGGCACGAACCCTTTGCTCCATTATGTCCGCTTCGGGAAAAAAGAAGGGCGTCTGCCCAAAGAACCGGCGGCGTCCATCCGCCGGCAAGCAAAGCCCCGTCCGTCAAGGCGTGCTTTGTATAACACGCTGCGCCGCTTATACTTTCGCTTACCGCTGACACCAGCGCAACGCGCCAGACTGCGCGGCTTCCTGATGACCCGCTTTCCAAACCTTTTCCAACGTTCACGCGCCGCGCAAACGCAAAGCCCTGATGTCAGGGGTTTTATCCCGGGCAGCATGGTGGATATCGATACTGTTCCCCGCCTGATTAATTATTCCGGGGAAATCGCGATACATATTCACATTTATTATGAGGATTTGATTTCGGAATTTGCGTCTTATCTGAGCAATATCCCTCTCAGGTTCGACTTATTTATCTCAGTCATAACGGAGGCTGCCGCTCAAACCTGCCGAGAAACCTTTGCGGGTCTGCCTGCTCTGCGTAAGCTGACAATTAAGGTTGTGCCAAATCGGGGGCGCGACCTGGGTCCCTTTGTGGTTGCGTTTGGTCCGCAGCTGCGAACTTATGATATCATCGCGCATTTTCATACCAAAAAGTCCCTTTATAACGAGGGCGCGACGGAGGGTTGGCGGGAATACCTGCTGAATCAACTGCTTGGAAGCGGCGATAGAATTCAACAAATTTTCAACCTGCTCACCGATGAGACTCCTTTTGGGATGGTCTACCCCCAGACCTATCATTTGGTGCTGTACCAGGCTCACACCTGGCTGGCAAACCGCGCTTTGGCGGAACATTGGGCGGGCGCATTGGGATTGACATCTTTGCCGCGCGGGTATTTCGACTTCCCGGCTGGCTCCATGTTCTGGGCGCGCGCTGAGGCGCTCGCCCCGCTCTTCGAAGCCGGGATTAGCCTGGAGGATTTCCCTCCCGAGAGCGGACAGACTGACGGCACGCTGGCGCATATGCTTGAAAGAATGCTCGGTGTATGCGCTCTGAATCAGGGCTTTCACCTGGCTATCTTTAAGGACAAAAAATATCCCAGCTGGTCTGCATGGCGCCTGGATCAAGTTATCCAGCGCCGCTATGAGGACGTAAAATCCTGGCTGACAGATGGCCCTGAAAAACTGATTGGTCTGGATGTCTTTGACACATTGCTCTCCAAACCGCTGCTCGATCCGGAATTCACCAAGAAAATTGTGGCGCGCCGCAGCGCGGCTGAGGTCGGAGAACTGTTCCTTAAGTTTCGCGCCGAAGCCGAAGCCCAGGCGCGCGCCCAAAAAGGCGCGGACGTCGGCTTGGATGAGGTTTACGCGCGCCTGGGAGAGCTGACACAGCTTGGTGCCGAAGAATTAGCTGGCTTGCGCGAGCTCGAGGAATCCGTGGAAGTATCAAGCGTCCGCCCGCGCGAAGAGGGCCTTGGGCTGTTTCGTTCAGCGCTTGCCACAGGCCGGCCGGTCGCCCTGATTACGGATACCTTTTTGCCCAAAAAGACGGTGGAAGGCATGCTGACCAAGGCGGGCCTGAAAGGCTGGGATAAGCTCTTTGTTTCCAACGCTGAAGGTGTGCGGAAAGACAGCGGCCAGCTTTTTGAGCATGTACGCAAGAGTTATCAAATCGCGCCTGAAGACCTGGTAATCCTGGGCGATAACGAACGATCCGATATTCAAATTCCCTGGGAGCAAGGCTCTCGGGCAGTACCGGTACTGCGGCCGGTGGAGATGGCGCGGGGAAACCCCCGCCTGGCTGAGCTGGTGGATCAGGTTGAGAAGCGGAACGACCTGGACGAAGCGCTGACTTTGGGGCAAGTCATCCTGCATAATTATTCGCAAATCTGCTACCCAGGGTATGACCCTGTCAGTTTATTCCCGGTGAGCCCGCAGAATTGGGGCTACAGCCTGGTGGGGCCCCTGCTGGTGAGCTTTTCCCAATGGCTGTTCGAACAAGCCCGCGCGGATGGAATTGACTGTCTGCATTTTCTCTCCCGCGAAGGAAAAATCATGAAGGCAGTCTACGATGCCTGGGTGGAAGGTCTTCCCGGCGCGCCGCGCTCACAATACGCCGTGCTCTCACGCCGCAGCAGCAGCATGGCAGCCCTTTCCTCATTTGAAGAAATCATTGACATTGCCAAAACTAACTACTTCACGAACACTTTTGGCAAAATGGTCCAGACGCGATATGGCATTAGCCCCAGCCAGGAAAAATGGCAGGAAGTGCGGTCTTTATCCGGATATTCCGCGGATACCTTGATAGAAATACAAAACAAAAAAATCGGTAACTTGAGAGAAGCCTTGCGGAGCTTGGAACCTGAAATTATGCGTCAATCCCAGGCGGAACGGGATGCCATGCGTTTGTATCTGCAAAGCGCTGGCTTCCCTGAGGAAAGCAAGCCTGCCGTTGTGGATGTGGGTTACGGAGGGACCGTCCAGGGGCATCTGAACAAAATCCTTGCAAAACCGGTGCACGGGTATTATTTTATGACCGAAGACCGCGCGAGCGCGGTCATCAAGCGCTATGGGGTGCGACTCCGCGCCTGTTTTATCGACCAGATAGACACAACGGTCAGCCTGCCTCTCCTGTTTTGGCGCAGCTTTGACCTGGAGAAGCTGCTCAGCTCCAATGACCCGCAAATTGAATACTACGAAATGGAAGCAGGTCAGGCGGTCGGGCATTACCGACCATTGGCTGATGAGGAATTGGCGGCCTCTGAAATCAGGAATCAAATTCTGGCAGGCGCGCTGCAATACACGGCAGACTTGCGGGAAATTCGCCAAACCCTACTGCCCGACTTTCGGCCATCCTGCTTCGTGGCAACTTCTCTGTTGCATGCTTTCCTGACCAATCAGTCAGCCGCGGAAATAAAGCTGCTTTCCAGCATTACCCTGGATGATTACTACTGCGGTCGGGATTTGGTCGCCTGAAGCCCATAGCGGGCAGGCCCGTTTCACATTTTCAGCAAACGTCCTGACAAGCGATTAAACGCGCGCAGCGGGCTGGTCAGCTTCCAGCTGCGGCTGTTTTCCTCCCGCTCGTGTCGCGGCTGAGCCGCAAAAACAGTGCATGGAAGGCTTCAAGTTGTTTGCCGCCGGCGCTCAGGCGTTTTCCATTGCCAGCTTCAACGCGGTCTGCCAGGGAGGTAGGCGCAAGCCAAACACGCGTTCCAATTTGGTGCAGTCCAAAATGGTAACCAACGGGCGCGCCGCCGGCGAAGGGAATTCCCCGCTGCTGGCTGGTAAAAGCTCACGGACTATTTGTTCATCCCGGCGCGGATCGCGCTTCAGGATTTCCTGCGCCCAGGCGTAGCGGCTGCAGGCGCCGTCGCCCGCGCAGTGGTATACCCCTGCGCGTTCCGCCAGCCAGGTAAACGGGTCGGCGCCAACCCCAGCCAAAAGCAGCGCGGTCAGTTCAGCCAACATACGCGCTGAGGTTGGCCCGCTGATTTGGTCGTCCACCACGCGCATAACTTCCTGCTGGCGCGCCCACTGCAGCACTTTGGTCACGAAGCCGCCCTGGCGCATGGAGTAGACCCAACTGGTGCGCAGGATAAGCGCTGCCCCGCCCGCGGATATGACCGCTCGGTCACCCGCCAGTTTGCTGTGCCCATACACATTTAACGGCGCGGGCTCGTCGCTTTCCAGGTAAGGGCTGCCTTTCGCGCCGTCAAAGACATAATCGGTGGAGTAATGCACCAATGGTACGCGCAAGCGCAAGGCTTCTTCCGCCAGGACTGCCGGCGACTGGGCGTTCACGCGGAATGCCAGCTCACTTTCAGTCTCCGCCCGGTCCACCGCGGTGTACGCTGCCGGGTTGACAATCAGGTCCGGCTGCGCCTCACGCACGAGCCGGCGCAGCGCTTCGGGTTTGCTGAAGTCTGCCCGTGGGTAATCCAGCGCCAAAACTTCGCCCAACGGGGCCAGCGCGCGCTGAAGCTCCCAACCCAGCTGGCCGCCGCGGCCAAACAGCAGGATTTTTCTCACGTCTGAAGTCCATTCACAAAGCGCAGCAGGTATTGCCCATACTCATTTCCAGCCAATTCCTGCGCGGCTCGCGCCAGCTGCGCCTTATCTATAAAGCCCATCCGGTAGGCAATCTCTTCCACGCAAGATATCATCATTCCCTGCCGGTCTTCCACGGCCTGCACGAACATGGCAGCCTGCAGCAGGCTTTCGTGCGTGCCGGCGTCCAGCCATGCCACGCCCCTGCCCAGGACCTTCACTTTCAGATTGCCCTCTTCCAGGTAGCGCCGGTTAATATCCGTGATTTCAATTTCGCCGCGCGGGGAAGGTTTCAACTCCTCCGCGTAACGCACCACACGGCTGTCATAGAAATAAATACCCGGTACGGCGTAGTTTGAGCGCGGACGCGCCGGCTTTTCTTCCAGGCTGACCGCCTGGCGGTTTTCGTCAAATTCCACCACGCCGTAGCGCTCAGGGTCGCGCACAGGATACGCGAATACTACCGCCCCATGCTCAGTCGCGGCTGCCTCGCGCAGCACCTGCGGAAGCCCATGCCCAAAAAAGATGTTATCGCCCAGAATCAGGCAGACGCTCTCGCCCGCCAAAAATTCCTTGCCAACCAGGAAAGCATCCGCCAGGCCGCGCGGAACGGGCTGCACAGCGTAAGTGAACGACAAGCCCCACTGCGAGCCGTCGCGCAGCACGCGTTGATACAGAAATTGCTCTTCCGGCGTGGTGATAACCAAAATTTCCCGGATACCAGCCAGCATGAGCATGGACAAGGGATAATAAATCATTGGTTTATCATAGACCGGTAGCAGCTGCTTGCTGACCGCCATGGTGAGTGGGTAGAGCCGCGTGCCCTTCCCGCCTGCCAGAATAATCCCTTTCATGGTTAACCCTTCCTGTTCATGTAATTCTTCTGCACCCAACTGCTGTAATCCGAGTTCCGGGTGATGTTTTGCACCCATTCCGGGTGTTCCAGATACCAGGCGACGGTATCCCGCAAGCCTTGTTTAAGCGAGTGTTTGGGCTGCCAACCGAGTTCATCCCGGATTTTGGCAATGTTGATGTCGTAACGCCGGTCGTGCCCCGGGCGGTCCGCCACATAGCTGATGAGCCTCTCGTGCGGCGCCCATGGTGAGCGCGGCAGAAGCTCGTCCATTATCTGACAGATTGTGCGCACGATTTCTATGTTGGGCGGCTGATTGTCGCCCCCCACGCAGTAAGTTTCGCCAACCTGCCCGCGGGTGACAACCTGCCAGATGGCTTCGCAGTGGTCATCCACGTACAACCAGTCGCGGATTTGCATGCCGTCGCCGTAGACCGGCAGCGGTTTGCCGTTCAGCGCGTTCAGAACCATCAGCGGAATCAGTTTTTCCGGGAACTGGCGCGGTCCGTAGTTATTGGAGCAGTTGCTGATGCTGACAGGCAGCCCGTACGTGATGTGATACGCCCGCACGAAATGGTCACTGGAAGCTTTGGACGCGGCATAAGGCGAGCGCGGCTGGTAGGGGGTGCGCTCCTCAAAAGGCGGCTCCTCACGGGTGAGCGTGCCAAAGACCTCATCCGTGGACACATGGTGAAAGCGCGCCTGTTCCAGCGGCAGAGTTTTATCCACCAGCCAGGCTTTGCGCGCGGCCTCCAACAGGCTGAATGTGCCCAGCACGTTGGTTTGCACGAATACGCCCGGATCATGAATGGAACGGTCCACATGCGTTTCAGCGGCAAAATGCACGACGGTATCCAACGCGTGTTGCGCGAAGAGCTGGTCCAGCAGGGCGCGGTCGGCTATGTCGCCCTGCACAAAAATGTGGCGGGCAGGGTCGGGCAGGTTTTGCAGGTTTTCCAGGCTGCCGGCGTAGGTGAGCGCGTCCAGGGTCACAATGCGGACCTCCGGCTCCGCGCCCAGCAGATAATGCACAAAATTGGAACCAATGAAGCCGGCTCCGCCGGTTACCAGCACGCTGCGGGGTTTCCGGAATGCGGGGGAACTACCGTCTTGCTCTTGCGCTTTCGGGTTGTGCTTCATAAGTCCTCCGAATTCGTAAAATCAGGCCAACCAACGGGGTAGGTTTCCGCGTCTGCGAGGCAGGGATTATGCTCATCCTTAACGGAGAGCTGTGGTTTTTTATCCTCCGGCAGCGGCCACTGGATGCCAATGGCAGGGTCGTCCCAGCGCAGTCCGCGTTCCCACTCCGGAGCGTAGTAATCCGTGGTTTTGTATAAGACTTCCGCCCACTCGCTGAGCACGTAAAAGCCGTGCGCGAAGCCGGGCGGCACCCACAGCTGCTGCTTGCTCTCCGCGGATAGGCGCACGCTGGTCCAACGTCCAAAATAAGGAGAGCCGCGGCGCAGGTCCACCGCCACATCAAATATTTCGCCCGCCACCACGCGCACCAGCTTGCCTTGCGCCTGGCGGATTTGGTAATGTAAACCGCGTAGAGCGCCTCCGCGTGAGCCCGAGTGATTGTCCTGCACAAATTGGTAATGTCCGCATACCGTTTCAAACACGTCCTGTCGGAATGTCTCTGTAAAAAAGCCGCGCTGGTCGCAGTGCACTTGCGGGGTCAGCAGTAAGACATCTGGAATGGAGGTGGGTTCAAAGCGCATTTTATTGGTTGCTTTCCCGATAGGCCTGTACCACCTGGGCAGGTTCTCCCAACATTTGCAGTTCGCCGCGGCTAAGCCAGGCCACCCGCTGGCACATCTCCTGGATTTTGTTCAGGTTGTGCGAGACAATCAGCACGGTGGTGCCCCGCTTCTGGAAGTCCTGAATCAGGTCGTTGCTCTTTTTCTGAAAGGATTCATCCCCCACGCTGAGAATTTCGTCCACAATTAAGATTTCCGGGATATGCGCGGTAGCGACGGCAAAACCAAGCCTGGCGTACATACCGGAGGAATAGGTGCGCACCGGCGCTTCAATAAATTCGCGCAGCTCAGCAAAGTCAACAATACTCTCAAAGACCGCGTCCATCTCAGTCCGGTTGTAACCCAGCAGCGCGCCGTTCAGATACACATTTTCCCGCCCGGAAAGCTCGGGGTGAAAGCCCGCGCCCAACTCCAGCAGGGGAGCGATCTTACCATAGAGCGCCACGCGCCCCTTGGTCGGGCGCAGCACGCGTGAGATAACCTTGAGCATCGTGCTCTTGCCCGCGCCGTTGTTGCCAATAATACCGAAGACCTCTCCGCGGTTAATGGTCAGGCTCACGTTGTTCAGCGCGAGGAATTTCACGAAATCCAGGCGGCGCTGCATGGCGCGAATGGCATATTCCTTAAAAGTGCCGATGCGCTCCTTGGGCACGCGATATTGCACACTGACGTTCTCCAAAACCACAACGGGTTCTGGCGCGGTGGAGAAATCTCGCGGGCTTTCTTTGACGTCAGACGCGGTAAGCATATTCATCCGATTTTGAGGTGAAAAAGAGCCAGCCGAAAATCAGGAAGCTGACAGACCACGCCAGGGCGGGTAAGACCTCTGCGAAGGTCGGCAGCCGTCCGGCATAAATGGGCAGGCGGAACATTTTTAGCATCCAATACATCGGGTTAATCCGATACAAGCTCAGAAAGCGTTCGGGGATAATTTCTTCGGGATAGATGATGGGGGTCAGATACATCCAGGCGGTCAGGAGAATCTGATACATCTCCGCCACGTCCGGGAAGTAAATCGCCAGGGCGGAAAGCATAAGCCCGAAACCAAGCGTGAACGCGGTCAGCAGCAAAAAAGACACGGGAAGAAACAGCATTGTCAGCGGGATGGGCATACCGGTAATCAGCATTACCAGCGTGAGCGGTACGAGCCCGATGACCAGGTTCACCAGCGCTGTGCCAATCGCGGAGACGCCAAAAATGGTGCGCGGCAGGTATATCCGCTGCATCAGGCTGCCCCCCCAAATCAGACCAACCATGGCGGCATTCGTGCCTTGCGAGAAGAAATTCCACACAATCAGACCGCTGAGGATATACACCGGATAAGATTCCACGGAGTTAAACAGGTTGGAAAACACGAGGGTCATAATAAGCATCGTGCCCAGCGGGTTGAGCATCGTCCAGGCGACCCCCAGGACAGAGCGTTTGTAGCGCGCCACTAAATCCCGTCGGATGAGCTGGAATAACAAAAAACGGTAATGTCGCAGTTCGCGCAATTCCGAAAGCGCGGGTATCGCGTGCGCGGCAGAATCGTAGATTGGTTTGGCTGGATTGCTCAATACAGGATCCTTGCTTGCCTCGGTTGTTCCTAAATTATAATACACCCATAGCCTATGAATAAACCTCTCATCGAACCCAAGGCGCCTCCGGATGCCGCGGCTGAGCCCTTCTTTTCTGTTGTGATGCTCTACTGGAACAGCGGGCGCTTTCTTGCCGAGGCACTGGATGCGTTGGAGCACCAAACCTGCAAAGATTTTGAGCTTATCCTGCTGGATAACGGCTCGCCGGAACCGCTTGACGATGCCGTGCTCGCCCGATATCCGAGCCTTCCGCTCACGGTTTTGCGCTCAGAAAGCAATCTTGGCTTTGCCGGGGGAAACAACCTGGCAGCCCGTTCCGCGCGCGGGGAATATCTGGTTTTGTTGAACGCGGACGCATTCCCCGAGCCGGAATGGCTGGCTGAGCTTTGGCATGCCGGGCAAGAACACCCGGGCGCTTGCTTTGCCTCACGCCAGTTGCTGGCAAATGACCCAACCCGTCTGGATGGGGAGTGGAATGTTTATGCCGCCAGCGGGCTGGCGTGGCGCAAATCCCACGGGCAGCCGCTCGCAAAGGGCCACCCAACCGAACGCGAGGTCATCAGCGCCTGTGCCGCTGCCAGCGCCTATCCCCTGTCTGCTTTCCAGGAAGCCGGAGGGTTTGATGAGGATTTCTTTGCTTACATGGAAGACGTAGACCTGGATCTGAGGCTGCGTTTGCTTGGGTACCCGTGCCGCTACCTTCCGCGGGCGGTCGTCCGGCATGTAGGCTCCGGCAGCACCGCCGTGCGCGGTGAATTTTCCATGCGGCTTTCGCACAGAAACCTCATCTGGACATACGTTAAGAATATGCCGGGCGCGTTTTTCTGGCTGCTGTTGCCCGCGCACTTGCTTGTGAACCTTGCCTACTGCCTGGCAGGCGCGCTCACCGGGCGCGGGAAGCTCATCGCGCGCGCCAAATGGGAAGCGCTGCAAGGTCTGCCGGCAGCCTGGCAGAAACGCCGTCAGATTCAGCAGAGCAGACGCCTTTCCGCGGCGCGTTTTGCCCGTTTGTTGGAGTGGAACCCCCTCGCGCCGCTCATCAAGCTGCGGTTCAGGTAGAGCCTCGAAGTGCCGCCTCCGCCCATACCGAGGCTGATACCGGTTGATGTTCCGCGGGCGAAAGGCTGGCTTTTTAGAGAAAAGCCGGCGCGCCTCACTTTTCAAGTCAGACACAGGGCAAGCTGAGCCGCGCGGAATGTTAATTATGGTAGATAAAGCTATTTATCGCGCGGATTCAGCCTGAAAGCTGAGAAAAGCACACCCGCCAAAGCTCACCGGATTGCGTGTTGAACGGCGGGAGCAATGGAAGGAGAAACACCATGAACAAACCTGAAAACCGCTACTTCGCGTTAACAAAGACGCCCGCCTTTCATCAGGCGCCCAGTTTGAGCGAGGCGCAGAATTTCGCTGGAGAAGAGGGCTACGTTTGGCTTGACTATATTGATCCGACCGCTGAATCCCTGGCTGAGTTGGAAAGCAGGCTTGGCATCCACCCTCTTTCTATTGAGGACTGCCTGAATGGCGACCAGCTTCCAAAACTTGACCTTTTTCCGGGTTATTCGTTTATGACTTTTACAGTTTTTGAACGAACCCCGGATGGGCTCAGCGCGCGGGAATTGGGAATATTCATCAGCAAACGCTACCTGATAACCGTCAGCAGCCGGGATTTGAATGATAGTCCGGTGTTGGCAACCTTGGAAGCCGCCATCGCGCGGGAATTGGACACCCTCTGTCAGGGTCCTTCGTATTTGCTGCATCTGGTAATGGATATGATTGTGGATCACAAGCTTGCCGCGGTTGAGGATGTTGAGGAACGCCTGGATGCGGATGAAGACGCGATCCTCAAGGATCCTGCCAACTACAACCTGGGCTCGCTGCTGGATTCCCGGCGGGATTTGCAGGTCATCCGGAAATCACTTTTCCATGAACGCGAACTCGTCGGCAAACTGGTCCGTAAAGACAGCCTCTTCCTGGCGGAGGGCTCCCTGATTTATTTTCGGGATATATACGACCACTTATCCAAGTATTACGAAATCGCCGAGACATCCCGGGAACAGGTGACCAGCCTGATGGAAATTCATTTGTCGCTCATCAGCAACAATATGGCAGAGGCGTCAAACCGCACCAATGCGATTATGCGTCGACTGACCCTGATAACGACCATCTTTATGCCGCTCACGCTGATTTCGGGCATCGGCGGCATGTCGGAATTCACGATGATGGTGGGTTCCGAAAACTGGCGGCTGGGATATCTGATTTTATTCATCGTCATGCTCGTGGTCGGGGTAGTTAATTACATCCTCTTGCTGCGGATGGAGCGAAGTACGGAGCGGGAATTCTCGAATTCCCGTTGAGCGACTGCCGCGCGGAAAAGCGCTGGTCGGCTGGCAAAGAGGGGGAAGGTTCCCCCGCTGGCGGCGGGTCAGGCTGGATTGTCCTCTTCCGGGATATTCTTCGCGCGGGCTGCTTCCAACAGGCGCAGCGCCGACTCGAGGTCCATCGGCGTATTCAGCAGGCCCAGCATTTCCTCCCAGGTTTTCGCAGCTTCAATTTCAGCCCATTGAACCAGAAAATCAGCGTAGGCGGCCGCCCTCATTTCCCGGCGGGAGTTCTGGAAAGCCAACAGCCCGGGCAGAAGGCGTTTGAGCGGCCTGTCGCTGCCAAAATAATTCACAATGCGGGCGCGTTCTTCTTCAATAAAGGCCGGGATGAACTGAACCCACACATCCAAATCGTGAATCAAACCCAGCTGGTCCTGCAGTTTTCGGCTGGTTGAAATATACGGCTTCAGGCGGCCGCCAAACAGGTCGTCGAAAGCCTCCAGAGCGTAACGCAGCCGCTTGGCGCTGATGCGCATGGCATGCAATTCCGTCACGTTCGCGGGGTCGCTGATATAGGGCACATGCCCCAGCAGGTCTTTCAGGCAGGCTTGAACGCTCTCAAACGCGAGTTGATACAGCGCGGGGGAATAAAGGTAAACGCTCTCAGCCGCCGCGAGGAAAGGCGCGTACCAGGCGTTCAGCCGAGCCAGCAGTTGGTCCTGTTCCAGCCGGTCCATGGCGTTGATTACGTGCTGTTGGGCTTCAGCGCGCTTCTGAGACAAGCGCAGCAGCAAACGCTTTAAGCCCGGGAGTTGACCGGGTCGGTTAAATTCAAGCTCCGCTGCCTGAATTACCTCAAGCTGAACGTCAAGGTCGCGCGCTTCGCCCAGCGCCCGGGTCACTTGCCGCACGTCGCGGTAAATTTCCTTGTAGTCTTTGTTGGAAAAACAGCTTCTGAAGATGCTGAGCGCGCTGCGCATACGGCGCGACGCCACGCGCATGCGGTGGATATATTCAATATCGTCAGCCTTGCGCACCCCTTCCATTTCCGCCGCCATGGCAGCGCTGTGCCGGCTGATAGTCTTTGCCCCGTAAACTGTTACCGCGTCGACACTTGCGTTCATGTTTTCCGTTCCTTTCGCTCACAGGAGCAAACAGGGCTGTTCAGTTGTGAAAGCCGTTTCTTTATTTGGGTTTTTTCGCCTTGGTCAGCCGGTTGTAGAGCAGTTCCAGGATTTGGGTTTTCAACTCCTCAAAAATCACATCCGATTTTTGATTGGCGTCAACCGTGACAAAATTGTAGGTCAATGCCAGCTCATCAAATTCCCGGGTGAGCAAGTTCTGATACGCCATGAAGCTGTCGTACAAATTATCCGCCAGATGCAGGTCCATGCCGGCTTCCCAGTAATTAAGCCCGCGTCCGTGGATGAGGCGCTGCACCAGCACAGGCACATCCGCCTTCATATAGAGAACAAGATCGGGCTTCAGAGCGATGCCGTACAGCTGGCGGGACCAGGATTTTTCCACGCCCCGGATCGCATCCCGCGCCAAAACAGAATAAAAGTACCGGTCAGAAAGGACGATAAAACCGGCTTGCAGCGCGGGAATAATTAAATTCTCAAGGCGGTCAGCAAAATCTGCCAGATAAAACAGGCTTAACGTTAACGGGCCCAGGGTGTGCCCGCTCTTCGCCGCTTCCAGGCCGGTCGCGGTCAGCATGGAGCGGGTGAGACCGGTATCGGAGACGGCATAGCCTTCGTCTTCCAACCAGCGGCGCAGCCGTTTGATTTGCGTGGATCTGCCGACGCCGTCAGTCCCTTCCAACACAATCAGTTTGCCTGGCAGCTGCTGAATATCCCGATAAGGAAAACCTGCGCCGTAGAAGTTCGCGCCTTTCATGATTTGCCTCCTTTTTTTGCGGCGGGTTGGGCGCCCTTCGCAGACTCATCGGGCTTATTTGGGTTGGGTAAGCCTGTCCATCCGCGCAAAACCTTCTTGATAAGCGCGCGCACTTTTTTCTGTTGTTCTTTCACCGGCTCTGTCCCGTCAATCAAGGTCAAGCCGAACTCGTCCGCCATCTGGTCGTATTGGTCCAGGATTCGTCCCTGGAAGAGCTTAAAGCTTTCGTTGATGTTATCGGAAAGGTTCAGGTCCATCCCGGCTTCGTAGTATTTCAGGCTGGCGCGGGCTGCCGTGATGCGCTCTACCGCCACATCCAGCGGAACGCGGAAGTATAGGGCGGCGTCTGGTTTGATGGCGAATGAATACATGTTGCGCACCCACTCAGGGTCCACCCCGCGGGCAACATCCCGGGCAAAGGCGGTGAACACATAGCGGTCTGCCAGCACAATCGCCCCCGCTTTCAGCAGGGGGTAGATGCTGTTTTCCCACCGGTCAGCAAAGTCCGTGCAATGTAAAATGCTGAACGTGGTAGGTGTAAAGGTTTTTTCTTTCTTGGCAGCCTTGGTGGTGCTTTTTACCAGGGGAGAGCTGTTCCATTCGCTGAAGAAGACGGAATAACCCTGGGATTGCAGCCATTTGTAGAGCAAATCAATCTGGGTTGATTTACCTGAACCGTCGATGCCCTCAACGACGATTAACTTGCCTTTCGTTGTATTTGGTTTTAACACAGCTGGCTCTCCTTATAAAAAACACATCAAACACGCGGGGGAAGAAGAGCAGAAATGAGCCGCGCTCCCACCCGGCGCAGATATCGGTAACTACTCACATTATAAAAGAAACGCCTGGATATTGCGAAACGCTTATTCAGTCCTCAGGCATTTCCACTTCATCATCCGTGCTGTCCAACTCGAGCATTTCACCGGTGGCGATGAAAATAATCCGTTCGCAAATATTGGTTGCCCGATCAGCCGTGCGTTCAAGGTTGTGGATGACCCGTACAATCTGATTGGCGCGGTCAATTGAACCCGGATCTGCGACCATGCTCTGGATGATCTCATGATAAATCCGTTTATAAAGCTCATCGACCTGGTCGTCGTCTATCGGTATTTTCCTGGCAGTTTCCAGGTCTTCTGTGATGAACGCCTCAAGCGCGCGGTGCAGCATGCTCACCGCCAAATCCGCCATGTCAGAGATTTCCTGGATGGGTATCCGCGTTTCCTGATTGGCGAGTTCCACCGCCACTTTGGCTATCCCCTTGGCGTAATCACCGATGCGCTCCAGTTCGGTGATAAGCTCCAGCTCTGCCGCCAGCAAGCGCAAATCCCGCGCCATGGGGGAATGCGTGGCAAAGAGAAGCAGAATGCGGTTTTCTATCGCGAAGCGTTTATCATTGATTGCCGCGTCGTTGCGGATGATAGCCTTTGCCGCGGCGGCGTCGCGCGATTTCAGGGTTTCGACCGAGTTTAAAACTGCCTGCTCAACCAGGTTTCCAAGCAGCAGCGTTTCATCCTGAACAAGACGAATTTCTCGATCCAATGTATTGCGGGTGGTCATATCGTCATTCCTCTGAAAGAATTTTTGTAAACCTATTGTACGCTAATGCGCGCGGTTTTTCACCTCAAGGCAACGCTCTCAGGCACGGTTGTTCTTCCCGGGCTGGTCAGGCTTTTTTCTTTTTGAAAATCTCAGTAAAAAATGGACTGTGAAAGCGATTTTCTCGCCGCGGCTCGCCCTGACTGACTGTCATCCGGAAGCGATGGGGATGGTGAAAAACAGACTGCTGCCTCTTCCCTCTTCGCTCTCCGCCCAGAGATAGCCGCCGTGCGCCTCGACCATATGCTTGCAGATAGACAAGCCTAAGCCGGTTCCGCCCCCGGAACGCGCCCGGTCCACTTTATAAAAACGCTCAAAGATGCGCTTAAGGTCCTTTTGCGGAATGCCCTCGCCAGTATCGCGCACCATGAAGACCACCATGTTTTCATGGATCCAGCTGCCCAGGCTGATACGCCCCCCTGGGGGGGTGAATTTTATCGCGTTGTGCAGCATATTGATAAACACCTGCGCGATGCGATCCGGGTCGGCAAATACCAGTGGTAAATCCCGGCTGCATTCCAAGGACATGCTCAGGCCGGCGCGTTCAGCCGGAAGCAGCATGCGCTCATAAGGCTTAATCATCAGGTCGCAGGGATGAATACGCTGAAACTCAAAATTAACCCGGCCGGCTTCTATGCGCGAAAGTTCCAGAAGTTCGTTTACCAGAAAGGTCAGGTTGTCCACTTCGGTGTCCATGCGCACGATAAAACGCCGTGCGGCGGGCGGGTCTTCCAGCGCGCTTTCCAATAACGTTTCGCTCAGGGCTTTCAAACTTGCCAGTGGGGTGCGCAGTTCATGGGAAATGTTGGACATGAAATCTTTCCGCACAATTTCCAGGCGGTGGAGCTGTGTCAGATCCTGAAACAGAAGCATGGAGCGGCCTGGAAGTTGGTTTCCCAGCGGAATGCCAATGACTTGAAGGAATTTATGCCCGGCCCACATGTCCAGCGTCATAGTTTTTTGTTCACCCGCCTTGGTGGAGGTCCATAAGTCCACCAGCGCGTGATGGCGGATTACCTCGATGACCGACCGCCCCAAAGCTTCGGCTTTGTCAAATCCAAAGAGCTTCTCCCCGGCGGCATTCAAAAGCTGGACGCGGTCATCATGGTTGGCAATCAAGACCCCATCGGTCATCTGCGCGAGAACCGTGGACAACATTACCTGTTCGGTGGAGAGCGCAGAAATCTGCCCTTCAACCTTCGCGGCGGTTTCTTCCAGGGTCTGGCTCAGGGAGTGTATCTCCGCCACCGACTCTACATGCCTGGGAATCTGGATGCTGTGATATTTTCCTTCGCCCAATAAGCGCGTGGTGTCGGTCAGCTGCCTGACCACGCTGAGGATGCGGTTCGCGTAGAGATTGCTGGCGACAAACGCGCTTGCCGCCGCGACGGTGATTATCGCCGCCAAAACCAGGTACAGCGGGGAAAAATCAGGCGGCAGCCCGCTTTCAACGCTCTTCGCGTAGATGAAACGCACGCAAAGCGGGATGAAAACCGCCGAGAGCACAAGGCTCCCGATTAATATCAGCACATACGGAAGCAAAATCCGCCGGCTGCTTTGCCAATTCATTGCTAGCCTTCGAAGCGGTAACCGGCGCCGCGCGCGGTAATGATACGCTGGGGAGTTTCAGGGTCGGGTTCAATCTTTTTGCGCAGCCAGCAAACATGCACATCTACTGTGCGCGAATCTCCCATATAATCCCAGCCCCAAACCTGTTCCAGAATTTGTGGGCGCGTCAGCAAGCGTCCTTTTTGCTGACCCATAAAGAGCAGGAGCTCATATTCCCTGGGTTTGAGCGCCAGAACTTCGCCGTCCAACTTAACTTCCCGCCGGGTAAGGTCAATCACCAGGTTGTCAAACGCAATCAGTTTGGTTTGTACTTCTTCCTGTTTTTCGGTCGCCACATCCTCACGAATCAGGCGGACGCGGCGCAGCAACGCCTTTACCCGGGCCATAAGTTCGCGCATGCTGAATGGTTTCGCCAGATAGTCATCCGCGCCGACTTCCAGGCCAACCACCCGGTCAATTTCATCATCGCGCGCGGTGAGCATCAACACCGGAATACTGGTTTCCTGGCGCAGAATCCGACACACCTCAAAACCGTCCAATCCGGGCAGCATCACATCGAGGATGACCAGGTCCGGCTTGGATGTGCGCGCCAGATGGAGGGCCATATTTCCATCCCCCGCAACTTCCACCTGATAACCTTCTCTGGTCAGGTTGTAAGCCAGGGTTTCTTGCAGGGATATTTCGTCGTCAACAACCAAAATTTTTTCGGGCATGCGTTCTCCACTGCCGGCTCCATATTGCCGCGCGTCCGCGCGGGCGAGCCTTTTTTGGCATCATTTGTTAACAATTGTAACGCATCCGTTTTTGCCACTGGCGGGCGTATTGTACACCCCTATTGAAGCCGCACCAGCGGGCAAATGCGGTATTTCTGATGGTACAATGATTCGAAATCATCAGAGGCAAGCATGGCTAAATCAATTACCGAAGCACGGACGGACTTTCCCATCCTGTCCACCCAAATCAACGACCACCCGCTTGTGTATCTGGATAACGCTGCCACCACCCAAAAGCCGTGGGCTGTGATTGATTCCCTGCGGGATTATTACGCGTTTTCCAACAGCAACGTGCACCGCGGCGGGCACACGCTGGCGGTACGCGCCACGGAGATGTTCGAGGCGGCTCGCGAGAAAGTGGCGCGCTTTATCAACGCCGCGCACACCCACGAAGTCATCTTTACGCGCGGAACTACGGAATCCATCAACCTGGTTGCCACTTCCTTTGGCGAAGCTTTTATTCAGCCCGGCGATGAGATTATCGTCAGCCAGTTGGAGCACCACAGTAATTACGTGCCCTGGTTTGAGCTTTGCCAGCGCAAAGGCGCGCGTTTTCGGGTTATCCCTTTCACCCCGACGGGCGAACTGGACCCCGCGGTACTGCAAAGTATGTTTACCGCGAAAACCCGCCTGCTGGCGCTAAACCAGGTCTCCAATTCGCTCGGCACAGTCAACCCGCTGGAGGATATCATCCCCCTGGCGCATGCCGCCGGCGTCCCCGTGCTGGTGGATGCGGCCCAATCCGTGCAGCACCTGGCCGCGCGCGACGTGCAAGCTCTGGACGCGGATTTTTATGCCTTCTCAGGGCATAAAATGTACGCGCCGATGGGCATCGGGGTTTTGTACGCGAAAGAAAGCTGGCTCGAAAAACTGCCGCCCTATCAGTTTGGGGGCGAGATGATAGACCAGGTCAGCAGCACGCGGGTGACCTTCACACAGCTCCCCCACAAGTTTGAAGCCGGGACGCCGAACGTGGAAGGCGCGGTCGGGCTCGGCGCGGCGGTGGACTACCTGAACCAGTTCGACCCGTTGGAACTGCAAGCCTATGAGGAAGACCTGCTGGCTTACGGAAGCGAACAGCTGCGCGCTATCCCCGGGCTGACGCTCTACGGGAACCCAAAGCACCGTTCCAGCATATTACCGTTCAACGTGGCAGGTATCCAGCACTACGATATGGGTATTCTGCTAGACACGCAAGGTATCGCGGTGCGCACCGGTCAGCACTGCACGCAGCCCATCATGGACGCTTTGTCCATCACAGGCACGGTGCGCGCATCGTTGGGGCTCTACAACAACCGTGAGGATATCGACGCGCTCACGCGCGGTATCAGGCGCGTGATGAAACTATTGAGGAAATAAAACCATGCCTACCACAGCCGAAATTGCCGCCCAAATCAGCGAAGAGTTCAGCTTGCTGGAAAACTGGGAGGAAAAATACGATTACCTGATTGAGAAAGGTCAGAGCCTGCCCGACATGCCAGCAGACCTTAAAGACAATGAGCATCTGGTCAAGGGCTGTCAGTCCAGCGTCTGGTTTGCCACGGAGTGCCGCGAGGGCAGGCTGTATTTTCAAACGGACAGCGATTCGCTGATTGTGAAAGGCCTGGCAGCGCTGCTGCATGAGCTGTTGAACGGCCAGCCGACAGGTACTTTTCGGGACGTGGACTTGAGCCTGTTCGACACGCTGGGTTTTTGGCGGCATTTATCCTCCCAGCGCAGCAACGGATTGACCGCGATGGTCAACCATCTGAAATCGGCCGCGCTTGATTGCGCCGGGCGCCCCGGAGCGTAATGCCCGCGATCAGTTACCGCATGCTGAACATCGGCGGTTTGCCTACCGGTTTGCTGGGCCTGGAAGAACTATTCGCCGAGCTCTACCGCGAGGGTTGGCTGCCCATGGATGAAAAGCTGAACGACGCTCTGATTACCGGCACGCGCCAACACAACTTTATCCCAATCCCCGCCGTTCCCGAATATGCCAGCGCGCTGCGCATGGAGTACGCGCGTTTCTTCCGCCAGAAGAGCAGCGGCAAAGCCGTGGTGGCGCGCGATTACGGCAGCTGGCGCGGCTACCCCCGCGAGCAAATCCCCTGGTTCCCGGCCATCGCGCCGGAGTTGTGCGACGACTGCGGCGTCTGCCTGGAGACCTGCGCCCGTGAAGTTTATGAGCGCGATGAGAACGGGCATATCTGGGTAGCCGAACCGTTCCTGTGCCTGGTAGGCTGCTGCTTCTGCAAGAGCGTGTGTGAGCCCAAGGCTATTCATCTGCCCGGGCAGGATATCCTGAAAAACTATCGCGAAAAGATGTGAGGTCGGACGGGAAACCTCAACAGGCAGTATTCCAGGCGCAAAAACTCCCCAATATACCTGTTTTGTTGCCTTAGGCGCCTTCCCGGGTTAGAATAGGGCGGATGAAACCAAACAAAAAACTTCAAATCTTACTGACCAACGATGACAGCATCGACTCGCCGGGTTTGTGGGCAGCTGCCGAAGCGCTCGCCCCGCTGGGTTTTGTACATGTCGTCGCGCCGCGCGTCCAGCAAACCTCGATGGGGCGCGCCCTCCCCCGGGAATCCGACGGGATTATCGAACCCCGCGCGCTCACCGTGAACGGTAAGGAATGGCAGGTTTACGCTGTGGGCGGCTCGCCTGCCCAGGCTTTCCTGCATGGCTATTATGAGGTGCTCGGCTGCAAACCGGATTTGGTGGTCTCCGGGATTAATTACGGCGAAAACGTTGCCTCCGGCATAACTATCAGTGGAACTGTCGGCGCCGCCTTGGAAGCCGCCACGCTGGGCATACCCGCCCTGGCAGTGTCTCTGGAGACGCCAGTCAGTCAACATTTTAACCTCTCTCCGGACGTTGACTTTTCGGTCGCGGGCTACTTCACGCGTTATTTCGCGGAAAAACTGCTGAATATTGAAATGCCTTTCGATGTCGGCGTGCTTAAGGTGGACGTCCCGAACGACGCCACGCCCGAGACGCCCTGGGTGGTGACGCGTCAATCGCGCACGCGCTATTTTTACCCGCTGCCGGCCGACCCGGAGGTGGCGCAGGGCTCGCGTAAATTACGGTATGAGGTAAGGTTGGAACAGGACGGCGCGGAACCAGACAGCGACCTGCACGTCGTGAAAACTGACCGCAAGGTGAGCGTTACCCCGCTTTCCTTTGATTTGACCGCGCGGGTGGACCTGGGGGATTTTGCGAAGCTGCTGCAAGAGAACCCCTAGCAGACAAAAGCCTGAAAACCAGAAACAGCGCGGCGGCACAAAACCTTCGCGCTGTTTTTTTTATTCGCTAACGGGTGGAAAGCCCCCGCGTTGGGCTAAATGTTGAAGCGGATCTCGATGATATCTCCATCCTGAATGATGTAATTTTTGCCCTCCACCCTCAGGCGCCCTTTGGCGCGGGCTTCGGCTGTGCCGCCATACGTAATCATGTCCGCGAAGGAGATGATCTCGGCGCGGATGAAGCCTTTTTCCATATCGGAATGAATAACCCCGGCGGCTTCGCGCGCGTTGGAACCCTTGCGCAGCGTCCAGGCGTGCACTTCTTTATCACCGGCGGTAAAGAAGGAATGCACCCCCAACAAATCATAAGACAGGCGGATCAGGCGCGAGAGGCTGGGTTCGGTGATGCCGTATTCAGCCATGAAGACGGCGGCGTCTTCTGGGTCCAGCGCGGCGATGTCCATTTCCAGCTTGGCAGGCAGGCTCACCGAGGTGGTGTGCGGGTGCGGGCTTTTGTATTCCAGCGCGTTTTGGTCCTCAGATTGGTTAAACACGATAATCTGCGGTTTGCGGCTCAGGAACTGGAAACTGGAAAGGAGTTTGTCCTCCTCGGGCGTGAAGGCGTAGTGGCGCAGGGGCAGTTCCTGCTCCAGCACCGCCTGCAAGCGCTCGAACAGGTCGATATCCTCCTGGATGAGCGCCCGGTCGCGGGTGACCCCGCGGCGGTGTTCCTCGCGCAGGCGTTCCAGCCGCCGCTCCACCATCACCAGGTCGTTGAGTACAAACTCGGTATCCATGGTTTGGATATCCCGGATGGGGTCCACGCTGCCGGACTGATGCGGAACGCTGGGGTTTTCGAACTGCCGCACGACGTGTAAAAAACCGTCCATCTGGGAGAGCATATTGGAAAGCGCCCCGGAAAGGCCGTTCTTACCGGCGCTGCCGTCGAGACCGGCAATATCGGCGTAAGTGACCTTGGCGCGCACAATCTTTTTGGGATGGTAAATTTCGCAGAGTTCATCCACGCGCGGGTCGGGCACGTCCACCACCGAGGTGTGGACTTCCATTTGACCGGAGGATATGTCGGTCGGAATATCCGCGCGGGTAAGCGCCTTATATAACGTGGTTTTACCTGATTGCGGCAAACCGATAATGCCTAGTTGCATAGCCAGCTCCTGCGGAATAAAAGCCCCGCGCCCAGCCATTAGAAGCGTCGCGGGATATAATTGGATTATACACGCTCACTCGTCAGCCTGGTAAGAAGCCCGGAAAATTGGAGCGCCCTGTATCAGGTATTAATTTCCTGGAGCTTTATGTTCATGATACACTGTTTTATCAGTCCACGTTCATAAGTACCTACGGAGCTTCCTATGAAAAAGATTTTCTTGATTGCCGCATTATTACTAAGTGTCGGGCTTGCCTGTTCCTTTGGCAGAAAGGCAGCCCCAACCGCGACTGAAGCCCCCGCGCCGACTCTCGCTGTTGCACCAACAGAGGCTCCCACGCAGCCGATATTGGTGCCTACCCCAACCACCGCAGCCGCGATGCCAACATCAGAACCGTCCAAATCGCAAATTCCACTTCCTCAGCGGGGCGCCACCCTGTTTGAGGACGATTTTTCGACCGCGGACGGCGGCTGGTACATAGGCGAAGAAGATGGCAATTCCATCAAGAACCAAACCGGAGTCCTCGAGTTTTCTGTGCAGAAAGCAAGCTGGTTGATTTGGACAGAAACTTCCAAGGTTTACGCTTCGGATGTGGTAATCGGGGTGGACGCCTTACTGTGGGATGGCGGGCTCACAAATAATTACGGCGTGATGTGCCGTTACCAGGATGCCGACAACTTCTACTCTGTTAGCATCGCCAATGATGGCTATGTTGAGATACTTAAGTATGTTGGCGGAGAGGCAACCTTGCTTTACGGAGAAATGGAGCCGCTTGTTCTTGAAGCCGGGCCAAACCATCTGACGGTCAGCTGCATCGGGAATACGATTGCGCTCTATCTCAACCACAGCTTCATCGTCAGCGTGGAAGATAGCAGCCTGAGTGATGGGGACGTCGGTTTGATTGCTGGCACTTACGACGACCCCCCCGTGACCATCCGCTTCGATAACTTTTCGGCCTGGGAACCACGTTAATCGGTTCTGCTGCTTGACCCGCGGCGGGCGATTGTGTATACTTTTCTCGCCAGCCGAAGTGGCGGAACAGGCAGACGCGCACGACTCAAAATCGTGTACCCTCGGGTATGTGGGTTCGATTCCCACCTTCGGCATGCGTGAAAAAACGCTCCATCCTTTGGATGGAGCGTTTCATTTATTAAGAGGCACGTTTATCCGGCGAGCACGCCCAGGTCTTTGCCAACTTTGCGGAATATCCCCAGCGCCTGATCCAGATCGCTTTGGCTGTGGGCAGCAGAGAGCATCACGCGGATGCGCGCCATCCCCTGCGGCACCGTCGGGAAGCCCAAAGCCATGGCAAACAAGCCTTCATCGAAGAGCCGCCGGCTGAACTCGCGCGCCAGCTGCACTTCGCCAAGCATGACAGGCGTGATAGGAGTTTGGGTGGCGCCGGTATCAAAACCAAGCGCGCGCATTTCCGCCTGAAAATACCGCGCGTTCGCCCATAAGCGGTCCACCAGCTCGGTGGATTCTTCCAGCAAGTCAACCGCGGCCAGGCAGGCGGCGGTATCCGGCACGGTTACTGCGGATGAGAACAGGAACGGGCGCCCGCGCTGGCGCAGCCATTCGATAATGCGCGCGTTGCCCGCCACCACACCGCCAACCACGCCAAAGGCCTTGGAAAAAGTCCCGACTTCCACGTCCACCCGCCCGTGCAGGTGGAAATGGTCCACGATACCGCGTCCGCCTTCGCCAACCACGCCCTCGCCGTGCGCGTCGTCCACCATCGTCATCAAGTTGTGGCGTTCGGCAATTTCCACCAGCTTATCCAGCGGGGCAAGGTCGCCGTCCATGGAGAACACGCCGTCGGTAATCATCAGCGCCCGCCGGTAAGTGCCGGCTGCCGCCCTGACTTGCGTTTCGAGGTCAGCCGGGTCGGCGTGGGCAAAACGGATAATCCTGGCTCCAGAGAGGCGCGAGCCGTCGATGATGCTAGCGTGGTTGAGCGCGTCGGAGAATATCACATCTTCCTTGCCGACCAGGGCGGGGATTGTGGCGCCGTTCGCGGAGAAGCCGGACTGGAAGGTGATGGCAGCTTCAACTTTTTTGAAAGCCGCCATGCGCTTTTCAAGCTGCAAATGCAAAGACATGGTGCCGGCGATGCTGCGCACCGCGCCGGGGCCCACGCCGTATTTTTTCATCGCGTCCACGGCTGCCTGCACAACGCGCGGGTGATTTGCCAGCCCGAGATAGTTATTCGAGCAGAAATTCAACACTTTTTTACCGTCCACCACCAGCCAGGCACCCTGCGGGGAATCCAGCGTGCGGATGGTGTTGTAGAAACCGGTCTCTTTGAGAGCTTTCAGTTCGTCGTCAATCCAGGCTAATTTATCGGTCATGCGGTCCTCTGTTGTTGTTCGGTGAGTTAGGCTGATTATACTGCAGGCGCGAAGGGGCGAGGTGATTGCCAGCGCTCCGTTCGCTGGGCATAACTCGCGTCAGCGCGCTCTCCGCGCTGCCAGCTGCTTTGGTGCCATCAATTCAGATTATAATAAGCGCCATAACTAACCCAGAAGGAACAACTGATGCATCTTTTCTTTTCGCCCATTGGAAAATTGACCCTTTACCTCGACCCGGGAACCGGCAGTATGGTAATCCAGGTTGTATTGGCAGCCCTTTTAAGCGTTGGCGTTCTGGTTAGAGTGTTCTGGAATAAGATTTCCAGTTGGTTCAAACCAAAAAAGACCGCGGCGAGCGCCGACATCGATCCAACGGAAATTGTGGAAGCTGATTCTGCCCAAAACACTCCTGAAGACGGGTTGAAGTAGCCGCGCTGCCCCTTTCCATAATTTTCGGGGAGTAATCTGATGAAATTGCACAGTTCATTTCGGGACCCGAGCGGTTTTGTGTTTCAACGGGAGGGCCTTCTCTACCGCCAGGTGAACCAAAGCTATCAGGAGACATACGAACAGTTAATGAGCTCCGGGTTGTACCAACAACTAAGCTCGGCGCGGGCGCTCATTCCCCATGAGGAGTGCCCTGTGGATATCGCCCCCAACCCGGGCACGGCGTACAAGGTCATCAAACCCGCGCCAATTCCATTTGTGTCTTATCCCTATGAATGGTGCTTCGACCAATTGAAAGACGCGGCGGTTCTGACGCTTTCCATTGCCAGGCGCGCGCTGCAGTACGACATGATTTTGAAAGATGCCAGCGCGTTTAATGTCCAGTTCCAAAAAGGCAGACCTATATTCATTGATACGCTTTCCTTCGACCGCTATCAGGTCGGCGCCCCCTGGGTCGCGTACAAGCAGTTTTGTCAGCATTTTTTGGCGCCGCTGAGCCTGATGGCAAAGACAGATTTCCGCCTTAACCAACTGCTGCGAGTCTACATTGACGGCATTCCCCTCGACCTGGCTAGCGCCCTTCTGCCCGGGTCAAGCTGGTTGAACCCGCCTCTGCTGAGCCACATCCACTTACACGCCAAGACGCAGCAAAAATATGCCGACCGCGAATACCCGCAGGAACAAATTCCCGGCAGGGTGAGCAAAAATGCCCTGGAAGCTTTGTTGTACAGCCTCCTCTCAGCAGTCAGAAGCCTGAAGCTGAAAACCCAAAAAAGCGAATGGGGAGATTATTACGACAAAACCAACTACGCGCAGACAGCCTTCGAAGCAAAACATGAAATCGTCAGGGCGTTTATCCTGCGGGCTGACCCTGGTTCTGTCTGGGACCTGGGCGCGAATACGGGCGAATTCAGCCGGGCAGCCAGCAACCTGGGCATCCAAACCACGGCGTTTGATATTGACCACGCGGCGGTCTCACGCAATTACGCGCTGGTGAAACAAAACAAGGAAACAAATTTACTGCCGCTCTGCATGGACCTGACCAACCCTTCCCCCGCTTTGGGCTGGAACTGCTCTGAAAGAATGTCCCTAGTGGAACGCGGCCCGGTGGATTTGGTCATGGCGCTGGCGTTGGTGCACCACCTGGCAATCAGCAATAACACCCCGCTGGAAGACCTTGCCAGCTTTTTCAGTCAGTTGGGAGGTTGGCTGGTTATCGAGTTCATTCCAAAGTCAGACTCCCAGGTGAAGCGTCTGTTATCTTCACGGGTGGATATTTTTCCGGACTATACCAAAATCGGTTTTGAAAACGCCTTCAGAAAGTATTACGAGATTGTAGAGGAGGCGCCAATCGCCGGGTCCGAGCGAACGCTGTACCTCATGCAGCGCAAGGTAACGCTTGCCTGAAGTGCCGGCAAGCCCCATTTTCCGCCTTCAAACGCAGCAGACCCAAAATGTCCGGTGGGCAAAGCCCCATGATTTCAGGGCGCCTCCAAAGGCTGATGGAAAAGCGCTGCCCGGGGAAGAGGAGAGCAGCGGCAGCGCCTACCCATAACGAGGCTGGCGTGTTTTTTTCTCTTTATACGCGCAGTCGGCTTGTTGTCCGCGCCCATTTTTGAAAGGGGCAGGAGCGCTGAAGGTGGTAAAATCATGCCAATCAGGCGAAGATGAACACGCAGCCAAAACAGCCTTTTCCTATCCACCCGCTGCTTTTCGCGGCTTATCCGGTGCTTTCCTTGTTAGGTCACAATATCCAGGAGGTCTCACTGCGCGCCGGCCTGCGCCCGCTGCTGATGATACTCGGCGGAGCCGCCGGCGTTTGGCTGCTGCTCTCCCTGGCGCTGAAATCTTTCCAAAAGGCCGGGGTAATCAGTTCCTGGCTGCTCTTGTTGTTTTACACCTATGGGTATGTATATCGCGCGGCTGGCGCCGCGGCAAGCGGCCTTCAGTTTCTTGGTCATCACCGCGTTTTGCTGCCGCTGTGGGCTGTTTTAGGCGCGGCGGGAGCTTTTTTGGTCATGAAATTTATCAAAAAAAGTGCCAATCTGACCCTTATATTGAATGTTTTTTCAGCCTTTTTATTAATCATCCCTGTTTATCAGCTCGTCAGCTATGAAATTCGCGCCCAAGACACCCACAAGGCTTTTTCCCAGGGCGAAGTGACAGCCGCGGCAAAAGGTGTCAGTCTGAAAGCGGATAAGCTGCCGGATGTCTACATCATCATATTGGACGCCCATTTGCGCAGCGATGTGCTTGAAAAAACTTTCAAGCTTGACAACACCGGCTTCATTAAGAAGCTGACCGCGCTGGGTTTTTACGTGCCCCCGTGCAGTATGAGTAATTACGCTTACACGCCGCTTTCCATTTCCTCATTCCTGAACATGCAATATCTGCAGGAGATCAGCCCCGATTTCGCGCCGCCAAACACCGACACAAGCCCGCTGTTTGAGCTGATCAAACACAACGAGGTCAGAAAAAATCTGGAATCCCTGGGTTACAGCAGCTATTCACTGGCTTCTTACCAACGCATTGCCTGGACGGACGCGGACCATTATTATCCGCTGGATTCAACCAGCCTCCTCTCAAGCGAGGCACGGGTCGTCTTCAGCAAGTTTGAGCGGATGCTCTTCGATACCACCATGGCGCGCGTACTGACCGATTACAAAGGCGGGCTGACCACTTCCGATAAAATCCCGGTCAACTACCCCTATGCCGATCATGTGCGCCAACAATGGACCATCCTGAAGGAGTTGAAGGAGATTTCGAGCCTGCAAGGACCCAACCTGGTCTGGGCTCATCTCACAATGCCGCACGCGCCGTATGTGTTCTACCCGGATGGTTCGCTTATTCCAGACCCGCCCGAGCTTCCCTGGGTGGTTCCTTTGCCGTGGGATGAATACCTGCAATACTATTCGTGGGGGGTTCAATACACGGATAATGCCATCCTGCCGGTTCTGGAAACTATCCTCAAAAACTCGGATACGCCGCCAATCATCGTGGTAACCGGCGATCACGGCGCCGACAGCGCCAACCGCCTGGCAGTCCTGAGCGCTTTTTATGTGCCTGATAACGTCCGGGCCGCAATTTCTCCGGATATCAGCCTTGTGAATTATTTCCGGGTGATATTTAACGGCGTTTATGGCGCTCAGTACAAAATTCTTGAGAACACCTCCTATCTCAGCGATAAAGAAAACACGTACAACTTTACCCTATACCCGGAGACCATGCCAAATTGCATGCCTTGAGTAAGTCCGGGCGCTCAGATAGCATAGGGTCGGGCACAAACCGATCCAGAAAACGCCGAGCGCGATCTCTCCCACCAGAGTTACCTTCTTTCTCCCTTTTTCTGTTAAAATTCAGGCGTTAATAACAAGCTGTCTGGAGCGTTCACATGTTTAAAAGCTTGAAAAGCCTGACTGCCTTGATGCTTTGCCTGACCCTTTGGATGGCTTGCCCTTTTCCTGTCTCCGCCCTCCCGCCAACCCCTCATTCCACCCTGCCGGACTTCCCCTGCTACCGCAGCCTGAACACCCTCTATGCCGACGCGGCCGCTCTCGCCGCTGCCCACCCGGCGCTTGCCACCTGGACGGATATCGGCGATTCCTGGGAGAAGGCCCAATCCGGCGGCGCGGCGGGATACGATCTGTTCGCGCTCAAGCTGACCAACAGCGCGCTGACCGGACAAAAGCCGGCGCTCATTCTGGTCAGCGGCACACACGCCCGCGACCTGGCCCCGGTGGAACTGAACCTGCGCTTTGCCGAATATCTCCTGGCGGGCTACGGCACTGACCCGGAACTCACCTGGCTGCTGAACCAGGCGGAAGTGCACATCATCCTCAGCGCCAACCCGGACGGGCGCGCGGTGGTGGAGCAGCAAATCGCCAGCGGTGAAGCGGATGAATTTGGCGATGCCGCCCGTAAAAAGAACCTCAACGACGCTGCCTGCTCTACCCACGCCCTTGCAGGCGTGGACCTGGACCGCAACTTTCCGTTTCAGTGGCAGCCGGGCCCTACTGGCTGCATGAACGATTACCCGGGCGTCGCAGCCGCCTCTGAACCGGAGACGAGCGCCCTGATTGCCTACCTGGAGAACAACCTGGGAGATTACCGCGCCGGCGGTCCGGACCAGCCAGCCGACACAGGCGCGCGCGGTTTGCTGGTGCATCTGCAAAGCTACGGGAATAAAGTCTTTTACCCCTACTCCTATCGCGCGGAACCAGCGCCCGAGGACGCTGCGTTGCACACCCTGGCGAATAAATTCGCGTTCGGGACGCCTGCCTCGCCTGCCAAATATTCCGGAACCGGTGCTTCTTTTTTACGCGGCAGTCTGTCCGACTTCGTCTATGGCGAGAGAGGCGTGCCCGCGCTCACGTATATGCTCTTCGCCGATATCGAAGGGCATTACTTCACCCGCTGCAGCGTCTTCAATAACTTCCTGAGCGCCAACCTGAAAGCCCTCACGCGGGCATTGAAAAGCGTTTGGGCGCCCTACACGCTGCCCGCCGGACCGGAATTGACCCCGCTCCTGATTACCGTCCATTCCAGCGCGCTTGAAACCTGGTGGGAACTATGGACTACCGCCGACACGAATTTATTGAAGGACCCCAACCCTGACGCGCCGGACACGGCCTCCGCAGTCTACAGCTTTGACCTGCCCCCCTGGGAGCCGGGCGCGGTCCTCCACTCCTTGCCAGCGCAGGACGGAGCTTTTGACAGCCCGTGGGAACAGCTTCGGTCGCGCCTGGATTTTACGGGGTTGGAACCCGGCTGGCACCAGATCTTCGCGCAAGCCTACCTGGCTGACGGCACGCCGGGCTTGGCTTCCGCGAACCGTGTTTTTGTGCCCGAGCCGACGCCCTTCAGCAGTTTTCTCCCCATCTTGCTTCGCTAACCCCCCGGGGCTTTATTCCGAGAGCAGGTACGCCAGAATCCAGTTGGTGGTGGCTTCCAGCGCCTCGCGGTGCGTGCGTTCGTAGTGGTGTGAGGAATCCACCCCCGGACCAATCAGCGCGGCAGCCGCGGCGCCGCCGGCATGCCAGTAGGCGGTGGCATCCGAGCCGTAATTCGGGTAAATATCCACTTTATAGGGAATCGCGTAGCTTTCTGCCAGCCCGCGCAGTTTGTTGCTCAGGCCGTGGTGGTAAGGTCCGCCGCTGTCTTTGACGCACAGCGTGGCATGAAATTCGTCCGACGCCTGCCCCTCACCCATCGCCGCCATATCCACCGCCACCAGTTCTTCCACGCTATCCGGGATGTCCGCAGCGCCGCCGTGCCCGACTTCCTCAAAGTTGCTGAACAGAAAACAAGTGCTGCGGGCAGGTTTGAGCCCCGCCGCGCTGAGAGCCTGGATTGCCGCCGCCATGCACGCAGCGCAGGCTTTATCATCCAGGTGGCGCGAGCGCACAAAGCCGTTGGTCAGTTCCACACGCGGGTCAAAGGATACAAAGTCTCCCACCTGGATGCCCAGCGCACGGGTTTCCTGAGCGCTTTGGGTGCGCGCGTCCAGGCGCACTTCCATAGTGTCGGGCCCGCGCTTTTGGTCTTTCACGTCGCTATAGACGTGCACGGAGGCATGGTTGGGCAGCAGGCTGCCGCGCACAAGCGCCCCGCTTTGGGTATGCACAGAAACGCCCTCGCCTTCCACCGCGTTCCAGGCAAAGCCGCCGATGTTGGTCAGTTCCAGGCGCCCGCTGGGTTTTATCACGCGCACCATGCCGCCGAGCGTGTCCACGTGCCCGGTCAGCGCGCGGGCGGGCTCTGCCTGGGCATCCTCGCCGGGAAAGATCGCCAACAGAGCGCCTTTTTTGGTCATCCGCAGGCTCAGCTGTGGGAATTCCAGCAGGGTCTGGCGGGTCAATTCCACCGCCCGCGCGGCGAAGCCGGTGGGGCTGGGCGTGTTCAGCAGGCGTACCAAAAAATCTTCCAGGTACGCGTAATCCAGGTCGGGTAAGCTCGGGTTCATACCAAAAAGTCCTCTCTATGTTCAAAAGCAGCCAATTTCTGCCGCCATTCCGCGGAAATCGGTCGTGAATGACCTTCAAAATGGTCGTACGAGACCATCACCACTTCACCGCGCGCGAACGGGGTTCTCCCCTGTTCGTCTTCCACCTGGAAGCGAAAACGCAGGCTCTTGGTGCCCAAAACGCTCAGGGTCAGCCCAACGCGCACGCTCTGCCCGAAAGCGATGGATGCCAGATAATCGCACTTTACCGAAACGACGACCATGCCCATATTCTCGACAGTTACGCCGTCCCAGATGCCGGCAGCTTGATAGTAGGCGGTGCGGGCGGTTTCGACATATTCCAGGATGGAAATGTTATTCACGTGGCGGTGCGTGTCCAGGTCGGCATAACGCACAGCGATGGGATGATAGAAAGTGAATTGCGTGGGGTAAGCCGGGGTGAGACTGGTCATACGCTTTCTCCTTGCGGAGGATTATATCAATTCGCGCGGAAAGAGAGGGGAAGATTGCCTGGCGCGCTTTCCGCGGCGGAATTTGAGGAACAATCCTTCTGACAGCCTGCCTGAGCAAGCCGGCCGGGAACAGCTTCCTCCTTCTGATGTGTTTCAAGACCAGGTTAAACCTAAAAGTTTTGTCAATATTTTGACTTAACTTGCCGAAACCCAAAGTTTTGTCAATTAATTGACAAAACTTATTGCATTTTATATAATAGAGATGAGGTAAACATGATACAACGCGATGCTTACTTGAAGGCGTTACAGGAATGGCGCGAAAAGCAAGTGATAAAAGTAGTTACAGGCGTAAGGCGCTGTGGCAAGTCGACATTATTTCAGCAGTATATCAGTTATCTGTTGAGCGACGGCGTCAAACAAGAACAAATCATTTACATCAACTTGGAGGATCTTGCCTTTGAGGACCTCCTTGACTATAGGCAGTTATATCGATACATTGAAAGCAGATTGTCTGACAACGGCTTCACGTATGTGTTCTTGGATGAAGCTCAACAATGCCAGGGCTTTGAAAAAGCGATAGACAGCCTGAACATCAAGGAAAAGGTCGACCTGTACATCACCGGTTCGAATGCAAATCTGCTGTCGGGTGAGCTGGCAACACTGCTTTCCGGCAGATATATCCTGATCGAAATGCTGCCTTTGTCCTTTAAGGAATTTTTATCTTCTGTTGGCGGAACTGTACCTATACGTGAGAGCTTTAATCGCTATCTGCGGTACGGTTCATTTCCATACCTGACCCAATTCGATATATCGGATACCACATTCAGGGCCTATATAGAGGGGATATACAACACGATCTTGATCAAAGACGTAGCCTCTCGTGAGGGGATAGCTGATGTTTCCCTGCTGGAGGACATTGTCAGGTTTCTTAGCGGGAGTATCGGCAGTCCTATTTCAGCCAAAAGAATTTCCGATGCTATCAACGCTTCCGGACGAAATATCTCCGTAAACACTGTGGATAAGTATCTGAAAGCCCTGACCGAAAGCTATATATTCTATAAAGCAGACCGTTTTGATGTTAAGGGCCGCAATTTATTAAAGACTCTGTCCAAATACTACATCGTAGATACCGGATTGAGGAACTTTTTACTTTCTATGGCTTCGCCAGACTTGGGACATCAGATTGAGAACATTGTATTCCTTGAGCTATTGCGAAGAAATTTCAAAGTAAATATCGGAAAACTTGATGATAAAGAAGTCGATTTTGTTGCAAGCGATGGAAACCAGTTCATTTACTTCCAGGTAGCTACGACAGTACTCTCCGAAGAAATACTCTCACGAGAGCTGCGGGCTTTCAAAGCTATTCCAGACAACTTTCCTCGCATACTCCTGACTTTGGATGATATCCCAGCATATGCTAATTATGAAGGTGTGCATCAAACCTACCTGTTGGATTGGCTGTTAGAATAGAACCGGCAAAAAAAACCAGAGGTACTACCCCGACTCACCTATTTTATGCTGCGTCTCGCCCCGATTGTATACTTCTGGCGAGGGCGCCCTGGTGTTGTCGGCAGTCTCTCACCCTATCCGCCCCCCTTACGGGTACAATTATTATATTATGCAAGAAAACCCGCTGGACCCCTGGATAGACACCGTCATCCACGGCAACTGCCTCGAGATTTTGCCCACCCTGCCCGCTGAGTCGGTGGACCTGATATTCGCCGATCCACCCTATAACCTGCAGCTGCAGTCCGAACTTTGGCGTCCGAACACCACCCGCGTGGACGCCGTCACCGAGGATTGGGATAAGTTTGAAAACCTGGAAGCCTACGATGCCTTCACGCGCGACTGGCTGACCGCCTGCCGGCGCGTGCTGAAACCCACCGGCACGCTGTGGGTCATTGGCTCTTATCACAACATCTACCGCGTCGGGCGCGTCTTGCAGGATTTGCAATACTGGATTCTGAACGACATCGTGTGGGTCAAGAGCAATCCGATGCCGAACTTCCGCGGGATGCGCTTTACCAACGCGCATGAAACGCTGCTCTGGGCGCAAAAAGAGCGCGGCGCGCGCTATACCTTCAACTACCACGCCATGAAAGCCCTGAACGACGACCTGCAAATGCGTTCGGATTGGTTCATTCCCATCTGTACAGGCAGCGAGCGCCTGAAGGAAGACGGGCGCAAAGTGCATCCCACCCAAAAACCTGAGGCTCTGCTTTACCGCATCCTGCTGGCGAGCACCAACCCGGGCGATGTAGTGCTGGACCCGTTCTTTGGCACCGGCACAACCGGCGCGATGGCAAAGAAGCTGCAGCGGCGCTATATTGGCATTGAGGTGGAAGAGTCTTATGTGCGTAACGCCCGCATACGCCTCAGCCGTTACACGCAGCTGGAGTTCAACGCGCCAATTTTCGTCACGCCCAACCCGCGCAGGCTGGAACGCGTGCCCTTTGGCGCCTTGGTGGAGCAGGGCTTTATCGAACCGGGGCAGGCGCTCTTCTTTGGGCCGGAGGACGACCTGAAAGCCACTGTGCAAGCCGATGGTTCGCTGGTCTGCCGCGGGGAGCGGGGCTCCATCCACGCGCTTGCCCGAACCTTACGCAACGGTCCGGCAAACGGTTGGGAGCTTTGGTACTATTGGGACGTGGAAACGCAAGCGCGCCAGCCGATCAACAAGCTGCGCGCCAAATACCGCGATACAGTCAAAAAACATCACTCAAGATGATTGAGAAAGGATTCTTACGAAATTATGGAGCATAAAGAAGTCTACGCGCAAAGCCGCTGGAGCCTGGATGACCTGTTCACGGGTTTTGAGGACGCGAACATTGAAGCCACTTACGGGAAGCTGGAGGCGATGGTCGCCCAGTTCGAAAAATTCCGTGAGGAACTAACACCCGGGATTTCCGCCGAACGTTTTATGGAAATTGTGTCTGGCTCCGAAGCGATGGAAAAGCTGGCCTACCGCCTGTACGGCTTCGCTGAGCTCTCCTTCGCCGCGAACACCCAGGACCAAAAAGCCCAGATAGCCGTGGCGCGCATTCAGCAGTTCGCCGCCGAGATGTCCAACCGCACCCTCTTCTTCAGCCTGTGGTGGAAAGCCCTGGATGACGCCAACGCGCAGCGTTTGCTTTCAGCCAGCGGCGATTACCGCTATTGGCTGGAGCAAATCCGCAATTTCAAGCCTTACACGCTCAGCGAAGCTGAAGAAAAGGTGATAAACGTCAAAAACGTTACCGGCTCCAACGCCCTGAACATGCTCTACGACTCGCTCACCAACCGTTATGTCTTCCATCTGGAGGTGGGTGGCGAGCAAAAAGAGCTGACCCGCGGGGAACTGATGACCTACGCCCGCAGCGCGGACCCCGAACTGCGCGCCAAAGCCTATCAGGAGCTTTATCGGGTCTACGGCGAGGACGCGCCCATCCTCGGGCAAATCTATCAGAACCTGGTGCGCGACTGGCGCAACGAAAACGTTTCCCTGCGCGGCTTCGGCAGCCCGATTTCCGTGCGCAACCTGATTAACGACATTCCGGATGAGATTATCGACACGCTCATCGAAGTTACCCGAAAAAACCTGGGTGTGTTCCACCGCTACTTCAGGCTCAAAGCCAAAAAGCTGGGCGTGGACAAACTGCGCCGCTACGATATCTACGCGCCAGTCACCAAAGCGGATAAACGCTTCAGTTATGAAGAAGCCGTCGGGCTCACTTTTGAAGCCTTTGAGCGTTTTGACCAGGTCTTCGCCAGCAAAGCCCGGCGCGTCTTTGATGAAAAGCACGTAGACAGCGAAGTGCGCAAGGGCAAAATGGGCGGCGCGTTCTGCTCCACCGTCTTGCCCGAGCTGACTCCCTGGGTGCTGCTGAACTACCAGGGCAAATCAGAAGACGTCTCCACCATGGCGCACGAACTCGGGCACGCCGTGCATTCCATGATGGCTGAAGAGCACACGCTCTATACCCAGCACGCCTGCCTGCCCCTGGCGGAAACCGCCTCCACATTCGGCGAAATGACCCTGACTGACCTGATGCTCGAGCGCGAAACAGACGCCTCCGTCAAGGAAGATATCCTCTTTGGGCAGCTGGACGACGCGTTTGCCACCATCCTGCGCCAGATTTACTTCGCCATCTTTGAGCGCGACGCGCACGACAGGATAATCCAGGACGCGTCGGTTGACGAACTTTCGGAGCTCTACCTTGAAAACCTGAGGGAGGAGTTTGGCGACGCGGTGGACGTGAGCGACGAGTTTAAATACGAGTGGGTTTCCATCCCGCATATTTTCGGCACGCCGTTTTATGTTTACGCCTACGCGTTTGGGCAACTGCTGGTTTTCGCTTTATACAAGCGCTACCAGGAAGAGGGCGAGAGCTTTAAGCCTAAATACCTGCGCATCCTCTCCGCGGGCGGTTCGATCGCGCCGGTGCAGCTGTTGGCTGAAGCTGGCCTGGACGTGACCAAAGCCGAGTTCTGGCAGGGCGGGTACGACATCATCGACGGGATGGTCAGGCGCCTGGAAGCGCTGTAGACCCGGGAGTTTTAATGGATAAAAATGGCGCGCCATCCGGCGCGCCATTTTTCTTACGCTGCGTTCCTTTTTTTTCCGGCAAGAAAGGACAAACCGCCCAGCCAGGGAGTTAGATTGAAGCCCAGCCGCAAACCGCCGGCCCACTTCAAAAAGGGCCTCATCGCGAAACCGAAGGCTCGCGAAAGAACCTGCCTCACTCCGCGTTTTTGGGCGTGTTTTCCGCCTCTAGGATGTTCCCGATAGCGTCGCTGATGCGGCCGGCGGTTTCCACGTTGTTCATCGTGTAGAGGTGAATGCCGCGCACGTCGTGGTCAATCAGGTCCATAATCTGCTCGGTGGCGTAGTAGATGCCGGCGTCAAACAGGGCTTTGGGGTTGTCGCCATAGCGGCTGAAGATGCGCGAGAGCTTGGCAGGCACGCTGGCGCCGCTCAATGCCACTGTGCGTTCAATCTGGCGAATGTTCGTGATGGGCATGATGCCGGCTTCAATCGGGACGTGAATCCCGGCGCGCTCGGCCATATCCCAGAATTTGTAAAACTTATCGTTATCAAAAAACAGTTGGGTAATCAGATGCCCTACCCCGTTATCAATTTTTATTTTCAGGTTCTCAATGTCCTTTTCCAATGATTCGCATTGGTAGTGACACTCGGGGTAGCAGGCCCCCAGCAGATTGAAGCTCTCGTCGTACTGCTTGATGAAGGCCGCCAGGTCGCTGGCGTGCCGGAAGTCTTCCTTGGGGGGTACGTCCGGGGAAATATCGCCCCGCAGTACCATGATATTCTGCACCTGGTTCGCCTTCAGTTTTTCGAGCGTGTCCTGGGCTTCCTGGCGGTCCAGGTTCACGCATGTGAGATGAGCCACAGGTTCGGTATGGTAGGTGGCAAGAATTAACGAGGCGATTTCAATCGTCTTTTCGCGCTGGGCCTGGCTGCCGCCCGCGCCGTAGGTGACGCTGATGAAATCCGCGGGAATGCCGCGCAGCTTGAGCAGTGTGTTATAGATGGTGTTGTACGAGGTGTCTTTTTTTGGCGGGAAAATTTCCAGCGAGAAGATAGTCTTTTTGTGGTTAAACAGGTTTGAAATATTCATGAGCCTCTCCAGGTTAGAGCACTATTTTATCCTGACTGCCCTGGAATGGGAAACAGCTTGTACCAGGCTGCCAGACCGGTAGGTAATCTCTTGTTTCCCGTCAGAATTGCTGTATATTTCTACTATATTCTTTGGAAGGAAAGGAAGTGCGTCATGGAAATCGATGTTGAGACTGAACGCGCACCCAGATACAGAGAGGTGCGTGTGCATGAATCCAGTGCGTTTTACGGGCTGGGGTTTATTGGCGCGGCTGTGTACTTTATCGGCACAGCCACCACATTCTGGATGGGCGTTTTGGGTTTTCTGAAAGCTTGTGTCTGGCCGGCATTTTTGGTTTACGAGGCATTGAAAGCGCTGTACTAAAACTAGCGAAAGACACAGGGATGTTGTTTGCCGCTCCCGAGCGTTGACGATTTAGAAGTCATCGCGAGTTTGCGAAGCGTTCTGTTTTTCTGCGCCCTGCCTGAATTTTGGCGCTCTGAACTGCCACCCGGGCCAGGTCTTGGCGTGGTCAGCCCCGCCCGACAGAGGCTTATGGTATATTTTATCCATCACTTCGCGCTCAGGAGCTTTTTCGCATGTATATCGCAATCGAAGGTGTCATCGGCGTCGGAAAAACCACGCTTGCCCGTTTTGTCCATTCCGCTTTTGCCGCCGACCTGCTCCTGGAAGTCTTTGAGGAAAACCCCTTCTTAAGCGATTTTTACAGCGACCGAAGCCGCTACGCCTTTCAGACCCAAATCTTCTTTCTGCTCAGCCGTTACCAACAGCAGCACCGCGTCATCCCGGATACTCTGGCAGCCGGCCGCATGATTATCTCCGATTACACCTTTGAAAAAGACTCGCTCTTTGCCGGCATTAACCTGGCTGGTGACGAGCTGACCATGTACCACCGCGTGCACGAAGCCCTGGCAGAGAAAATCCCCCGGCCAGACCTGGTAGTCTATCTGCGCGCCAACACCGAAACGCTGATGCAGCGCATCGCGCACCGCGACCGCCCCTACGAACGCGGGATGGACCGCGCCTATATCGACGAACTCAACCAGGCGTACGAGGCGTTCTTCGCGCACCCCCGTTGGGAAGGACGCTTGCTGCCGATTGAAACAGACAGCCTGAATATCGTTGCCCGCCCGGACGACCTGAACTATGTCATCAACCGCATTCGCCAAACGCTGCGCATCGCGCCGTTTCAGGAAAGCCTGCCGCTGGAAGGTTGAGAGGAGAACAAGTGCTTATCACACGGGAGTTGTTGGTCAAGTTCGCCAGGGAGTATGTCGCGAAGAAGCTGCGTCAAAAGACCGACATCACAGCCGCGTTTCTCACCGGTTCAGTCCTGACGGACGACCCCTTAATCGGCGGCTGCACCGATATAGACCTCGTCGTTGTGCATAAGGAGCGCCCACCGCAGGAGCGGGAAGTGCAGCGCGTCAGCTACGAAATCTCGTTGGATGTGCAGCACCATCACCAATCGTTCTATACCTACCACCGCCGCCTGAGGTTGGACCCCTGGCTGGGATTCGCTTTGTGTGATCACAGCGCCATTCTCTATGACACTGACCACTGGCTGGAATTTATTCAAGCCGGCGTGTCTGCAAATTTTTACAGTCCCCAGACTGTGTACGCGCGCGGGCAGGCGGTTGCCGAAAAAGCCCGCCAGCTTTGGTTCGAATTGGAAGATCCGCAGGAGCTGCATTTTAGTCAATGGACCGACTTGTATTTCAAGGCTGTCGGCAGCGCCGCCAACGCGATAGCTGTCATCAACGGTCCCGCGCTGACCACGCGGCGGATGCTGCTGGATTTTCCCGCTCGCGCGGAATTGCTTGGCAAGCTGGAACTTACCGGCGAACTGCTCCAGCTCATCAGCCGGGCGCCGATAAATACGGAGATATTGAACACCTGGCGTCCGGTCTGGGATAACGCGCTGAGCGCCGCGGGAAAGCTGCCCAACTGCCCGCCTAACTTGCTGCCAGCCCGTAAAGCCTACTTTGTGAACAGCTGCGCCGCGATGGTGGAAAGTGGAAGCGCCCACGCCGCGCTCTGGCCGATGGTGGAAACCTGGCGGCAGGCAGCCGCGCTGCTGGAGGATGACCCGGCTCAGCAGGAATCCTGGCAAAAATTTCTGGAAGCGCTGGATATTTCACTGGCGAATAAGGAAGAACAAATTGAACGCCTGGATCGCTTTTTGGAGAATGCCGAGGTAAGCCTGACAGGCATGAAAGAGGAATACGGCCTTTAGTTGGTGGGTTATCCGGATTTATCCGCTTTTTCTGTGGATAAGTGCCTTAAAACTGTGGATAACTCCGCGTAAATGTGAATAACTCGAGCAAATTTTCTATGATTTTTTGAAAAACCTGTGGATAAATACAACCCGGGGCGCTCCTTATGGTGATAATTATCCCCAATCGCGGTTTTATCCACAAATCAACCGCGGAATATCCACACTCGATTTACACCTTAAAAAGGTGACTTACCGGTACACCTCCCTCTCATTTGCTGAATTTATTCCCCATATAGGGGTTACTTGCCTGCTAAATTTTACTTTTCCACATTTCCACAGCCCCTACTATTGCTGCTACTTAATTAAACACATTAAAAGAGAATCAAAATTAAATAAATAAACGGCACCCAACAAGAGCGCCGTCTTTGGTCCAGGACTCCTTTTATTACAGGTTGACCTCTGTCTTCCCCATGATTCGATCCTGTACCAACTGCACCACCTGGCTGATATGCGCGCTGCTGGAAACAAGGTTGAGGTTATCGCTCGGGATAATCAGTACCGGGCATTGGGCAAAAGACGCAATCCATTCCTCATATAAGACGTTCAGCCGTTCCAGATAGCTGCGGGAGATGCCGGCTTCAAAGCCGCGTCCGCGCGTGTTAATGCGTTCCAAAAGTGTGTCCACCGTGGCGCGTAAATACACCACCAGGTTGGGCGGCGGCAGGAGGTCAATTAAAATCTGATAAAGATCCTGATAAACGCCGTAGTCGCGGGTGCTCATATCCCCCTGCAAGTATAGGTTGCGGGCGAAGACTTCCGCGTCCTCGTAGACCGAGCGGTCTTGCACCACCGAACCTTCGGCTTCGAGCAGCTGTTTATGTATGCGCAGGCGGCGCGTGAGGAAGTAGAGCTGGGAGTGAAAAGACCAGGCTTCCATGTTTTGATAAAAATCTGCCAGGTAGGGGTTGTCGTTTACCGGCTCAAAAAATGGTTGATATCCAAGCTTCTCGCTCAGAATCTGAACCAGGGTGGACTTGCCCGCGCCGATATTGCCTGCCACTACAATAAATTTATCCATGCTGTCCGCCTTCCGAGGTTGCTGAGATAGCTGTAGTATAAACGCAATCGCGCTGGAAATCCGCGGGAATTCGGCAGATTATGAGCAAGAATCGCTGGGAGCCGCTTGTGGAATTACCCGGGTGCTTGGCACAAGCAGAATGGCTCCAGCATTCAGCGCTGCTGCCGCGGCGCGAACCGGCCAGAAACTGCTTTGATATAAAGACCGGCTAAACATAGGACCCAACATTCTGCCAATTGAAAGCGCTGCCATCAGAACCGCCCACGCCAAAAACCGATAATCCGATTATGAAGCTGAGGAAATTTTGCCCGACCGCTGTAATCCCGCAGCCGATAAAGAACAGGATAGAGCCCAGCACCAAGCCATTTTTACGCCCACGCGCGTTTACCAGAGATGCCAGAAATGGGTTGAAGACCCCCAATACCGAACGGACAGAAAACGCGATGCCAATTTCAGCCACCCGCATGCCCATCCCGGCTGCGAAAAGCGGCAGCAGAGGATATACCATGCGGTACCCGGCGTTTATGACCGTGCGGGTGAGCGTGAACAGAAATATTTCCGCTCTGGTGCGCCGGGAAATTGAGGATGTCATTTGGCAGAGAACTTTTCAGTCTGCTGAAAAGTTATGCCGGCTTGGGAGCTTGGTCCATCATATCCTGCAGCGTGGTGCTCTTCAGCTGCGTGATAATTATTTCCTCTGTTTTTTTCCAGAAATTACGGTAGGGGCAGCTTTCCACAAGCGGGCAAGCGTCCGGATCTTCTGTGCAGTGAATCAGATTTATTTTGCCGTCAATTGTGGTTACGATGTCGTAGATGGAAATCTCTGCCGGGTGTTTCGCCAGCATAATGCCGCCGCGCGCGCCGCGGCGGGTCTTGATCAGCCCCGCGCCAACCAATTCCGAGTTTATCCGGGAAAGAAAAATGCGCGAGATTTGCATTTCTTCCGCGATGATGTTGGAGGGCGTCAGGCGGTTCTGTCCGTATTGGGCGATATAGAGCATCGACCTAAGCGCGTAGTCCGCCTGGTTGGTAATTTGCATTGCCATATTTTGTCCATTTCCAATAGATCACCTGGATAATCAGGCGTGATGTAACCAATCTATTTTACCGCAACTACGCGTAATTCCTGTCCATTGGTGATAACTTCCACCCAAGTCCAATCCGCGACCGCGATGAGAGCCTTGTTTTCAGTTTCCCGCGCGGAATCCGCCAATGGGCGCGGCCCGACTGCCAGGAGAACCCTGCTCGCGGGCAGTTCCTGCACAAAAGAACCAACCCATAGGCTCGCTGGTTCGTGGCTGGTGAACGCTTCATACTGGACGAGCGCCGAGAAATCACCGCTCCGCAGGCGCAGCGCTTTAAGGGAGTTTTCCGCCAGGATGAAGCCGAGCGAAGAGCCGCCGCCCATAAGCAGATTGTCCTCCACTTGCAAGCGGCGCTGGGGAATCCCCGCTTCCTGAAAGGCGGCAGCCAGGCGGCGCGTGGCTTGCAGACGGTCGGGGTCGCAAGCCCAGTAGACCTCCCGGATGCGTACACTCTCGCTCAGGCCAAACAAGCCCCGCACATCATCGCGACCACAAGCCGGAATAAGGAGCGCGTCCAACTCGCGCTGGAAAGGAGATAAGGCGGTGCCAAGCTGCTCCGCTAACTCAGACGCAGGCAAGTTTCCACCTGCCAGCAAGCAGCGCCCGCCGGGGCTCCGCACGAGTAAAACGGGCTGCTCCGGGCTGTTGAAGACGCGCAGGTGCAGCTGATTATCCGGGGCGTGGGCGGCTGCCGTCCACACCAGCGCAGCCAGGCTGGCGCCAAGGATTAAGAGCGAGGTCGGACGGGCGGTTAATTTCATCGGCTTCTGTTTGGAAGGCAGCGTCAGACTGAGCACCAACGCCCAGATTGCTAACACCCAAACGAAGCTGAAGGGTGGAAAACGCCATGAGCCAGAAAGTGTGTCAGCCAGCCAGGTCACCACGCGGTTGGTATACGCGGCGGGCAGCCAGGCAAGCCAGCCAAGCGCCTTTCCTAACCCCAGGGAGAATAATCCCCCTGTCAGCGCCAGCATCCCCAGAACCATAACCAGGGGCTGAGCGGGTAAAACCAGCGGGTTGGCCAGCAGAAAGAGGGGAGAAACTTCCTGAAAATGGTACACAATCAGGGGCAGGCTAAAGGCTTGCGCCGCGAAAGTAGTCAGCAGATATTCCCCAGCAGTGCCGCTCAGGCGCAGAGCCGCGTCGGGTCCCACGCGCGCTTCCAGCCAGCGCTGCAGGCGGGCTTGCATGGGAGCGCTGAACAGCAGAATGCCCAGGGTTGCCGCCGCCGAGAGCTGAAAACCGACATCCCAGGGCAAGTGCGGGTTGAAAAGCAGCATCAGATAAACTACCAAGCCCAGGCTGTTCAGCCCGCTGCCGCGCCGGTTGATGGACGCGCCCAAAATTCCAAGCGAGCCCATCAGCGCCGCGCGCAGCACCGAAGCGCTGCCCCCAACCAGAACCGTATAAAACGCCAGGGTCAGGATTGCAAGCGCGCCGCCGCGCCAGGTTCCCAGCTTGCGCGTGAAGAGCCTGGTAATGAGACCCGCCAGGACGGCCATATTAAAGCCAGATATCGCGATGATGTGCGCGGTGCCAGTCAGGGCGTAAGCGCGCTTCAGGTCGCCAGATATGCCGCTGGCTTCGCCAAGCAGAATGCCGCGCAGAAGCGCGCTTTCCGGCTCCGGGAATATCTGCCGCGCGACCAGGAGCGAGCGCTCGCGCAGGCGGTAAATCGCGGCAAGCAGCGGGCTGCCCTGCTCTTGCGCCAGCAGTTCCACGCGCGCGTATTGGCTGAGCGCGCTGATGCCGCGGTGGAACAGATAGTCTTTATACGAGAAGGCAGCGCTTTCACTGGCTGCGTTCAGTTCTCCGCGTATGGAAAGCAGGTCGCCATAAGCAAACGCGCTGCCCGGGCTGGTTCGCAGCAGGATTTTACCCGCCACGGAGCCCGGTACAACCGCTTCCACTTCCGCGAAGAGCGGCTTGAGGGCTCGAACCCGCACGACCAGTTCCTGCCCATCCCCGCGCTCAACAGGCGGCTCGCACACCACGCCCTGCACTTCCACCTCACCTTTGCCGATGTAAAAGCCGACCATGCCGGGCGTGTTCAGCGGCAGGGAAAGTTGATACAGCAGCGCGGTCAGGCAAAAACCCGCCGCGAGCAGGGCGGCCGGCATTTCCCTGCGCGGCTGCAAGCGGGACGCGCGGGCAGCCTGCCAGATAACACCCAAAACGCACAGCCCGCATAGACCCGCCCACCAATGCCACGGAAACTTGAGCCAGCTAGCCCCGATAACGCCGCACAGCCCCGCGCAAGCGAGCCAGAAGAAGGGCATAAACCCCGGTATATGGACTTGTGTCGGGTCGGGGCTGGCCCGAGGGTTGGGAGCGGCAGTGTTCATTGGGGGCAGCCCCGGGCTAAGGCGTTTCGCCGCCCGGAATTCCAACGCTGATGAATTGGAGCAGCTTTTCCAGGGCTAATTGTGCGAGCATATCCTTATTGGCGGCCCGGTCTCCAGATAAAAGAAAATGGCGGGACCACATCCTTCCGATTGAGGCGAGCCCAACCCAACTGGTGCCGACCGGTTTGTTGGGGGTGGCTCCGCCCGGTCCGGCGATACACGACACGGAGAGAGCAAAATCGGTCTTGAAAAGCTCTCTCGCCCCGCTTGCCATCTCCAGCACCGTCTCGCTGCTCACCGCCCCAAAGCGCTGGAGCGTCTCCCAGCGCACCCCCAGGAGCGCCACCTTGGCGGAATACGCGTAGGCGACCACCCCGCCGATAAAATACTCTGATGAGCCCGGGACGTTCGTGATGCGGTGGCTTATCAGGCCGCCAGTGCAGCTTTCCGCCAGGGATAGCGTCCATTTGTGCCCGGAAAGGATTTTTCCGATGCGCGCTTCCAGGCTGGGGGCTTCTGTTTCGCGGCGCGCCTCCGCGGGCAGGCTGGCGGAGGAATCCAATTCCCTCCAGGTTTCCGCCAGACGCTTGCGGCGGATATATTCAGCGGCCGCCGGGCTGAGCCAGCCTTTCTGGACCAGGCTCTCGGGGTCGGTGCCGATTTCCAGCTCACGACGGATTTCGGAAGAAGATATCTCGGGGGCACTCACCTCATCGAGGAATATGATGCGCGCGCCTTTCGCGGTCAGGGTATCGATGAATTTTTGATTCGGCGCGAAGCCCTGTCGCGGACAAACCACCAACGCGGTCAGGCGCAGCAGTTCGTCCAGGTTGTACCAATGATTGAGCGGAGGGTTCTCTCCCGCAAAACTATCCGCGCCGAGCAGAAACGCGAGGCAGATGGCGGGCTCTGTTTGTTCGCGCAGACGGGCAAAGGTTTCCACGCTCAGGTTTGGGCGGTGGCTGCCGCGCGCGATTTCCTCTTCCAGCCGGCTGACCGAAACGTGTTCCACTGTGCCGGCCAGTTCCCGGGCAATGCTGCTGGCAGCCAACTGGCATAATTCAAAACGCTGCTCGTAGGTGAACGGCAGGGAGCGCTTGACGGCATCCTGTGTGTTGTGGTGCCGGTAGACAGGCATAATCATCACTTCGCGCACCTGCCAGCCGCGTCTGCTCAGAGCGCGCGCCGCGGAGGTGATTAAGGCGCTGTGACCTTGGTGAATGGGGTCTGCCGAACTGCCAAAAACGAGTAATAAAGGCTGGTTGGTGCTCATGGGTTCTCTCCTGGGTCTGCTTACACATCCTCCAGATCGCTTAACCACAACGCACTGCTGGCATCTGCCGGCACCACCCAGGCGCGGGCGGAAAGCGAGAGCGCAGTCACGCGCGGACCTTCCGGGCCCGTCGAGCGCTTAAATTGCTGATAAAAAAAACGCTGGTAAAACAAACGCAGCCATCCAAGCAGGTCTTGCCGGGAGTACTGACCGTCAAAGGCGCCGAGAGCCAGTTGATAGACCTGCCGCGGGGAGAGCCGGCTTACAAAGCTGTGGTACAGGAAAAAATCATGCAGCAGGTAAGGCCCGAGGACGGCTTCTGTTTCCTGGGGACTGCTTCCATCCGCGCGGACTGGCAAAAGTTCCGGCGAAATTGCCGCCGCGCACACGCTTTTTGCGGCAGCGGCGCCTTCTTCCCCAAAAAGCTCCCGCCCCGCCCAGGCTAAAACGCGCAAGAGGAGCGTCTTGGGTAAGCCGGCGTTGACGTGGTAGTTGGAAATCTGGTCGCCCCCAAATGTGCACCAGCCCAACGCGATTTCAGATAGGTCGCCGGTGCCGACCATTAGCGCGTCGGTTTGTCTGGCAAGGTCAAGCAGGATTTGAGTGCGCTCGCGCGCCTGGGCGTTCTCATAAACCGTGTCGTACACATCCAGCGGGTGCCCGATATCCCGCAGGTGGCTTTCGAGGGCGTTGGTAATCGGGATTTCGCGAAAGGTAACCCCGCACAGCTCAGCCAGTTTTTGCAGCCGCCCGCGGGAAGCCTGAGTGGAACCCGGCCCGGGCATGCTCACGGCTAGAATGTCTATCGGATTCAAGGTTTGCTGCCGGAAAGCCTGCCAGCATACCAGCAGTGCCAGGCTGGAATCCGCGCCGCCAGACAAACCCAGCACAACCCTGCGCAGCCCGGCATGGCGCAGCCTGCCAATTAAGCCGGCGCTTTGAATGGCAAAGGCGGCCGCGAATTGCTCGTCGGGCTGGCTGGCGGAGATGAATGGGGTGCGGGAGAGCAGAGGATTGGGCGGTTCAACGGTTATCCCGGGTGTTTCAGGCTGGAGGGGTTGGTTATTGTTGATTAACGCGCTCGCAGCCTGGGTGGAGAACCGCAGAGGCGTTGTTTCTGCCAAAGTGCTGCCGTCGCGCAGGATGCCTGCTTTTCCGCTGAATACAGCCTCAGCCGTCGATTCACAAGGCCCACACGAGGCATACGCCCAAATAGCCTGGCGGCTGCTGCCCGAAAAGCGGCAGGTTTCCGGGCTTTCTTCGGCAAGCGCCAGGGCGGGTAGGGCGCAGGGGTTGAGCAGTAAACCTACGCGCATATCAAGAATCAGATGGTCAGCTCTCCCGATGCTGACTTGCACCCTTTCCGGGTAGAGTTCCGGGAGGTCCAGGCTGAGGTCGGCAGCGGCTGGCACGCCCTGCCCCAAAATTTCCACCGCTCTATCCGGGAAGTCCCTTCCGTCAGCGAACCAGCGGCTTGGAAAGCTGGAAAGCAGGTCCAGCGGTTCCCGCTCCAGCGAAATCCCCAGCGGGCCGCGCGGGCTCAGCAGTATGGCGGCGTTATAGAGGCGGTTGATATGGTGAAACGGCAGCCCGACCAAGGCCCAGGTTCCCAGGCTGCGGCAGCTCGCGGCAACGCGTTCCAGGGCTTTTAACGCGCTTTCCAACAGCAGGGGCTGCAGGAAAAGATCACCGCAGGTACAGCCAGTCAGACAGAGTTGGGGGAAGAGCGCCAGCCGTGGGATGGGGTCCTGTTGGGCAGTTTGTCCCAGCGCGCGCTGGATTTCCGTACAGTTAAAATCCACATCAGCGACGCGCAGTTCAGGGACGATGACAGAAAGACGCAAACCATGCCAGGCGGGTTTAGGGTGGGGTTCGGATTTATGTTCCACAGTGGGGGCTCCTTGAGGAACTTAATCATATCAAGAATTTTGAAGAAGCGCGCCACAAACAGCATGGGATGTAAAATAACAGCGCGGTCCGGCGGGGATTAAGGATGCCGGGTGTACGCTTGCAGCCTGCGCAGCTGGTCCAGAACCGCCCGCGCGTCCTCACGGAAGTATTCCAGCGTCAGCCAGGCAGGCTGCGTGCGCGCCAGGGTCCATTCCAACAGCTTGTAATCTTCCTCCGAGAGGGTTTCGTGCGCGTCGAACAGGCGCCCGTCCCATGCGGCGCGCACCCCCGCCAGGTGGATTTGCGCGGTTTTCTCGAGCGGCAGCCCGGAAAGGTAAGTTTCCGGTTCTATTCCGCGCGCTTGCGCGGCGATGCGCGCGTGCGCCAGGTCCAGGAGGAGATTGCAGCCGGTTTCAGCCAGCACGTCGGTTATGACCGATTGGTCACTTTCAAACAGGTAATGGCTGGGATGCAGCGCGGGCATGTTTTCGAGAACGACCGGCAGGCTGAACTTTCCCTGCAGCCACTTTACGTCTTGGACAAAACCGCGAACAGAAGCCTGAGGCGGCGGACCGGGAAGCACCCACCCGCGGCGCATAGCCGCGTTGGTCCACAGCCAGGGCAGCGGCGCCAGGTGCACCGAAATGTGCGGGGACTGCGGGCAAGCTCGCAGATAATCCTGCAGCTTTGTCAACCAGGTTCGCGTTCTGTGCATGCGCCCCGGATGAAAATGGAAAGCCAAATCAGGGAAAAGCGCGCGGGTCTCGGCTATCAGGTTGAGCGGCAGTTTATCCACCCATTCCACGCCGTCCACGCGAGCATCCCCCGCGCGGATGAGCGTGAGCAGCGTCTGGGAATGGTTGATGGAAAGCTTCATCGCGGCCCGCTTTTCAGCTTTGCAGGTTATCCGAAAGCTGCTGGTGGATGATTTGAGAAAGCCGCGCGAATTCGGGCGTGTAGCGCATCTCCTGTCGGCGCGGCCTGGGCAAGGGCACGGGCAGGTCAAGGCTGATTTTTGCCGGGCGGCTGGTGAGGACGAGCACGCGGTCTGCCAGGTAAAGCGCTTCGGCGATGGAATGGGTGACCATCACAATCGTTTTGCGTTTGCTGCCCCAGATGCGCAGGAGCTCTTCTCCCATGCGTTCGCGGGTGAGGGCGTCTAACTGCCCGAATGGCTCGTCAAGCAGCAGAATTTCGGGGTCTTGTACCAGGGAACGGGCGATTGCCACGCGCTGCGCCATCCCGCCGGAAAGTTCGTGCGGAAAATGCTTTTCAAATCCACGCAAACCGACCAGATCTATCATTTCATGGGTAGTTTGCTGAACTTCGGCCTGGCTTTTGCCGGCCAGCTGCAGCGGCAGGCTGATGTTGTCGGCTAAACTGCGCCAGGGCATCAGGTTCGGCTTCTGGAAGACCATGCCGGTCAGGCTGCTGTTTTGTTGATGCCGCGGAAAGAGAATTTCTCCGGACGTGGGCAATAGCAGCCCGCCAATCGCGCGCAGGAGCGTACTCTTACCGCCCCCGGAAGGTCCGATCAGGCACACAAAAGAATTCTCCTCCACCTGGAAGGAAAGATTATCCAGGACATCCAGGCTGCCGTCAGCTTCGACAAAGCTGATGGTCAGCCCGCGCACATCCAGGACGACATCAGGGGAGGAAGCTTCCGTCATATACGCCTTTAAGGTCTACCGACTGGCTCATCAAGCCCAGCTTCAGCAGGATAGCCTGCATGTTTTCCCAGCGCTGGGTATGGTCTTCGTTGGTGGGGTAAACATCCCAGAGCTTAATGGATTCAGCCAGCACCTGTTTCTGCACGGACTCATCTGCCTCTGCCAGGTTATCCACGTATTTCATGCAAATCCGGTAGGTCTCGTCGGGGTGTTCCGCCGAGAATTGAATACCCTTAAGCAGCGCTCCAAGCACCGAACGCACCAGTTCCGGTTCCCTGGCGATGGTGGCTTCATTTGTCACCAGACCGTTGCCAATTAGGTCAATGCTGTCTGCCACGCGCAGGACGTTGATTGGGTAGCCCTTGGCGCGCAGCTGGGAGGGTTCGTTGGGCACGTAGATTACCGCGGCGTCCACGATTCCGCTCACCAGGGATTCAACCTGGGTAAATCCAATGGACTGCAGGCTGTAATCGCTATCCCGCAAGCCCTCGTTTTGAGCGAAAGCTTCAAAGCCGATATAACTCGCTCCATACAAGCCCGGCAGACCAATTGACTTGCCTTTCAGGTCCATCGGGCTGGTGATGTTCTTTTCCGCCAGCGAGACAATGCCGACCGGGAATTCTTTGTACCAATTGTAGATGGTCACGACGGGCAGCCCCTGGGCGCGCCCCATCAGCACTTGCTCGCCCGAGGCAATCATAAACTGCTGATTACCGGAGCCGACCAGCGCGATGAGGTCCGCTTCGTTGCCGTAGTTCAGCGAAACAACCAGCCCTTTGTCCGCGAAATAGCCGTTTTCGATAGCCACATAAAACGGAGCAAACTGCACATTGGGGATATAGGTCAGATTCAGGGTGACGGCGCGTGTTTCCCCATTTTGCGCGGGTTTGCCGCCCGCGCAGGCAGCCAGCAGCAGCGCGGCCAGGACGATAATCAGGATCAGACGTTTCATCAAAAGGCTCTCCGTGTTAGATATTTTTCCGCCAGGTCTGCCACGCGAGCAGGCGCGACTCCAGCAATAGGATTAGACCATAAAGTGAGGCAGCCAGCACCATTAGGGTGAGCACAGCCACAAAAACCAGCGCGGTATCATATTGCCCCCTGCCGACGTTAATCAGAAAGCCGAGACCGCGGTCTGAGCCGACCAGCTCGCCGACTATCGCGCCGATAACCGAGAGCGTGGCGCCAACGCGCAGACCGCCTAAAAAAACGGGCAGGCTGGCGGGCAGTTCCAGATAGCGCAGGGTCTGACCCGGCGACGCTTTGAAAGAACGCATCAGCTCACGCAAATCCTGGGGCACCTCACGCAAACCCACCAGGGTGTTCACCAGCACCGGGAAAAAAACAGTCAACGCGCAGATGAGCACCTTAGAAGACATACCCGGCCCGAACCAGATTACCAGAAGCGGCGCGACCGCCACAATGGGCACCGACTGACTGGCGACGAGGTAAGGCGAGACAAATCGTTCGGCGCGCGGATGTTTGGAAAGGAAATAACCCAGCAGCGCGGCACTCAGGCTGCCAAACAGCAAGCCCAGAAGAACTTCGAGCAGTGTAAACGAAAAATGGCGCCAAAGCAGCCCGCTGATAAGAACGGAAATAAATTTTTGCCAGACGACCGCCGGCGAGGGGAGAATGAAACCGGGGAGCCTGAGCAGCATCCAGAGCAGCTGCCAGACGAGCACTCCAGCAGCCGCGGCAAGCAATACTGGAAACGCGCGGCTGCTCTGGCGCTTGAGTGTTAAATCACGGCGTTTGAGTTCGGTCAGGTTTTTCATGGTGAAATATGTAAGTGAGTATAAAAAATTAACCTGCTTAAGTCAATCACGCCGCGCGGGCGGTGCCGGTTTTTGGCGGGTGAGCGGGGGCTTGCCGCGCGCGAGCACGGCAGCAGGCATTCACGGGCATAGATCCTCTGCACATCCCGATAAACGCGCGAACTGCGACTATAATACTGATTATGTCAGCACCAATGCCTGCCCCAACGAGTTTTGTATTGATCCCAAACCCTGAAATGCCAAAAGCGCTGCAGCTTGCCGAGCTTATTGGCGGGCGCCTCGCAGACGCGGGGGCAGCGGTAAGCACATTCATCCCCACGCAAAGCCCGTCAGCGCCCCTGCCAGACCTGGCGAACGCCGACCTGGCTGTTGTTCTGGGCGGTGACGGCACCCTTTTGCGCGCCGCTCACCTGTGCGCTCCGCTCGGAATCCCGCTGCTTGGCGTCCAGGCTGGGAAGCTCGGCTTTCTCTCAGAGCTGACTGAAAACTCCTGGGAAACCCTGCTGCCGCGCCTGCTAGGCGGGGATTACCGCGTTGAAAAGCGGATGATGCTCCTGGCGCAGCATATCCGGGATGAACGCGTTTGCTCGGAATGGGATGTGGTCAACGAACTGGTCGTATCCCGCGGGCGCATTGTTCGCCCGATTGAGGTGCGGGTGGACCTGAACGAAGGTTACCTCACCTCCTACATCGCTGACGGCCTGATTGCGGCGACCGCTACGGGTTCCACCGCCTACGCGCTGGCAGCCGGCGGCCCAATTTTGCCGCCCGAACTGCGCAATATGCTGCTGCTGCCCATCGCCCCGCACCTTTCGCTGGACCGAGCGGTAATTCTGGCGGAGGGCGCCTCGGTAGTTCTGCGCGCCCGCTGCGACCATGAAGCGGTCATCAGCGTGGATGGTATCGACCCTGTCCGGCTGAAGGAAAACGACGCCGTCCGCGTTACTGCCAATCAACATTCCCTGAAAATGGTGCGCTTTGGCGAGCCAAACTACTTCTATCACCGGTTGGCTACTTTGCTGCACGATAATCCCGCCCTGAAACAAAACACCAATGACTGATTCCAACGATCCCAAACCCCCACAGGAAGAAATCCTGCTGCGCTGCAACCGCTGCAATAAACCAATCACGCCAGAAACAGCCGTGTTGACCCCCACCGGTTACCGCTGTAAGGAATGCGTGCGCTCCCAGCAAAAGGTATTTGACAATACCAAAGGGTTGGATGTGCCGCTGGCCTTGCTTGTTTCCGCTGCACTTGCCTTCGCGGGCAGCTGGTTTGTGGGGCGGGTCGGCTTCCTGGTGTTGTTCATCGCTCCCGGGTTGGGCACGCTGATTGTCAGCGTGGTGCGCTGGATCGTTCGCAGGCGCCGCAGCCTGGCTTTAAACAGAGCCGTTTTGTGGGGCAGTATTTTAGGCTGTCTGCCGCTGTTCGCGGCGCAGCTTCTCCCGCTGTTTACCGGCGGCGGGTTTAGTGCGGCGCTGGGTGGGCTGCTGCCTTTGGTCTGGCATGCGGTTTACACGCTGCTGTTGGTCTCCAGCGCGTATTATCAAATCTCCGGTATAAAATTGAGCTGAGGTAAGGCGTGCTCACCGAACTACGCATTCAAAACTTCGCCATCATTCAAGACCTGACCCTCGCTTTTTCAGACGGACTGGTGGTCCTGACTGGTGAAACCGGCGCGGGCAAATCTATCATCCTGGACGCTTTGAACGCCGTGCTGGGCGGCCGGGTGGATGTGAACGATATCCGGCGCGGCGCTGATAAAGCCGTTATTGAAGCTGATTTTCGGCTGGAAGCGCTAAATCTCGCCGCGGTCCGGGATTTGCTGGAACCTGAAGGTTTGTGGGAAGAAAACGACCTGCTCACGCTCTCACGGGAGATTCGCGCGGGTGGGCGCAGCCTTGCCCGCGTGAACGGACGCAGCGTCAGCCTGGCGCTGCAAAGCGAGCTTGGAGCGCTGCTGGCGGATATCCACGGTCAATCCGAACACCTTTCACTCCTGAAGGTGCGCTACCACCTGGATTTATTGGACCGTTTCGCGCATCAGGAAGACACATTAAACGCCTACACCCTTCTCTACCGCCAATGGCTGGCAGCCCGCGCCGAACTTCACGAGCTGGTGAATCTGCAGCAGTATGCCAAAGACCGCGCGGACATGCTCAAGTATCAGATTCAGGAGCTTGAAGCCGCGCGCCTGAAGACAGAGGAAGAAGCTGATTTACGTCAGGAACGCACCCTGTTGGCAAACGCGGAAACCTTGCACAGCCTTTCGCGCCAGGCGCTTTCCGCTTTGGACGAAGGCGCGGACGCGCTGCCGGTTACTGACTTGCTTGGCGAGGCGGTGCACGCCCTGTCGGAGCTGGCGCGGATAGACCCGCAAATGAGCGGGATGAGCGAGCGGGCAGCCCAGGCGTTGAACACGCTCTCCGAAATTGCTTATGAACTGCGCGGCTACCTGGAAAATATAGAATTTAACCCCGCGCGGCTGGACCAGATTGAAGAACGCCTGAACACCCTGAACTTCCTCAAGCGCAAATATGGGGGCAGCGTGGAGAGCGCGAAAGCATATCTCCAAAAGGCGCAGGACGAGTTGGGCAAAGTGGAGAACGTAGACGAGCAGATAAACGAAGTGGAACAAAAAATAAGCCAGATAACGCAAGAGCTCGGTTTGCTGGCCGCAAAGCTCAGCCTCGAAAGGCACAGCGCCGCGCAAAAACTTGAAAATGGCGTTGAAACTGGCTTGCAGAACCTCCAAATGAAAGACGCCCGCTTCCGGGTGCACTTCACGCTCGAGCCAGACCCTGACGGACTGGACCTGGACGGGCAGCGGGTGGCTTTTGACGCGACAGGCGCAGACCGGGTTGAGTTCCTGATTGAAACCAACCCGGGCGAGGGCTTCAAACCGCTCGTGAAAATCGCCTCGGGCGGTGAGACCTCGCGGCTGATGCTCGCGCTTAAGCACGTGCTGGCCGAAGCGGACCAAATCCCCACGCTGGTCTTTGACGAGATTGACCAGGGCATTGGCGGCAGGGTCGGGGTTGTTGTGGGGCAGATGCTGTGGCAGCTCGGACGCGAACATCAGGTCATGTGCGTCACGCACCTCCCGCAGCTGGCAGCCTATGGCGATCAGCATTTGCGGGTTTCCAAACAGGAAGTGGATGGGCGCACGCTCACCCAGGTGCTTGAACTGGATAAAAACGCGCGGAAAGAGGAGTTGGCGGGCATGATTGGCTCCCTCAGCGCGGGAACCCTCCAATCCGCCCAGGATTTATTGGACTCGGTTGATGCCTTTCAAGGTAAAATTGAATAAGACAGTTAGGCTCGCCAAATTCTAACTGTTAATTGTGTTCTCCGCAGGGTTTAGTGCCTGACGAAGTTTTATTCGAAAGAAAGGATACCCATTATGCCCAAGACCAGTGAGATACTCGGCGTCATTCTCGGAGGAGGACAAGGCAAACGTCTGTTTCCACTCACCTCCGAACGATCCAAACCAGCTGTGCCAATTGCGGGGAAGTATCGTCTGATTGATATTCCCATCAGCAACTGCATCAATTCAGACATTTTTCGCATCGCGGTGCTGACGCAGTTTAATTCCGTTTCACTCCACCGGCACATTTCCCAAACCTACCTGTTTGACGCCTTTCATCCCGGGTGGGTACAAATCTGGGCGGCGGAACAAACCATGGAACATACCGACTGGTATCAGGGCACAGCGGACGCTGTTCGAAAACAGCTGATGGAAATCACGTCCACCAAATGCCCCTACGTGCTTATCCTGGCTGGCGATCACCTTTATCGGATGGATTATGCCGAAATGGCGCAGTTCCATTGGGATAATCACGCGGATATCACTGTTGCCGTGCAGCCCGTGCCCAAGGACGAAGCCCCCCGATTTGGGCTGCTTAAATGCGCGGAGGACGGGCGCATCACGGATTTTGCGGAGAAACCCAAAGACCCGGAAAAACTGGCGAGTATGGTCAGCCGGGACGACCCGGAGAAACCGTACCTCGGCTCCATGGGGATTTATATGTTCAATACCGACCTGCTTGTTAATGTGCTTCGCAAGGGCGGCGAACGCCTGGACGATTTTGGCGGCGATATCATCCCCCACCTGATCGGACAGGGTGCTTCGGTCTACGGGTACAGTTTTGAGGGCTATTGGCGCGATATCGGAACGATTCGCTCTTTCTACGAGACCAACCTGGAACTGACCGACGACAACCCCGGGTTTGATTTTTATGATCCGGACAAACCTATCTTCACCCATCCGCGCTTTTTGCCGTGCTCGCGCGTGGTCGGCTGCTCCTTAAAAAGAGTACTCATCGCCGAGGGTTGTAATATCGAACACGCGACGGTGGAACACTCCATCATTGGCGTGCGCAGCCAGATTGGGGACGGTTCCATAGTCCGGGATACGATCATGATGGGCGCGGATTACTACGGCGTGCTTAAAAACGGTTCACCCCTGGGCATAGGCAGAAATTGCGATATTCAGGGCGCGATTATCGATAAGAACTCCAGCATTGGGGATAATGTGGTAATCAAACCATTCCCCCCTGAAATGGAAGCGGACCATGCCCTCTATACGGTGCGGGATGGGGTTGTCGTGATCCCAAAACATACCACAATCCCAGCGGGGACGGTCATCGCGCCTTAAGCTGAAAGAAAAAAAAACATCAACTCCGGAGCAATCCGGAGTTTTTTATGCCCCGCAAGCGAAACGCAGCCAATACGCCGCGATCCCGAACGCGACAGCCACGTTTAACGAACCCTTCCTGCCGTTCATGGGCAGGCACAGGGTTTCGTCTGCCAGAGCCAGAAGCGCCGGGTCCATACCGGCTTGTTCGCTGCCAACCATCAGCAGGGCCGGGCGCTGAACGGCAGCCTCGGGTCGATAAGAAAAGAGCGGGCGCGCCTCGGGCGTGTTTTCCAGCGCGAGGAGGGTATACCCACACGCCTTCAGACGCTCTGCCAGATCCAGAGCGTTCGGCGCGCTCTCCCAGGCAAGGCTCAGCTCGGCGCCCAAAGCGGTTTTAGCGATTTGCGGCTGCTGCGCAGGGTTGGGGCTGATTCCGCCCAGCCAGAGTTTGCGCAAACCCGCCCCATCCGCCGCGCGGAAAATCGCGCCAACATTTAGAGCCGACCGGATATTATCCAGCAAACCTTCCAGCGCCCCTTGCCCCAAGCCCTGGGCGCCGTCAGAAAGAGAGGGATCGAGCGCCTTTGTGGCACGGTTGAGGGGGCTTCCACAAACCGGACAAAAACTGCCCTGATATTGCGCGAGGTCCAAAGGGAAGCGCAGCCGGCAGTCAGGGTTCAGACATTGCATAAACCAGATATCCAAGTCGCCCTTCCTTTCAGAGAGGTAAAGCTCTACTCAACGCGATTAAAAATGTTAGACGCCTGGGTGAGGGGGGCACCCAAGCGTCTAACAATAATAGTATACAGGGAAATATTTAAAATATCAAGAGGAAAATTCAAAAAACCCGCTGGTTTTGTGAGAAATTCATAAGAAACAGGCTAAATTAAGGTTAAAAACTCGTTAATGATTGTATTCCTGACCGTGCTCAGTGCAGTATGGTTCAAAATGGTAACCTCGCAGCGTCAGCTCATGCAAAACCAGGCCCAAACCGCGTATCGTTTCGGCACGGTTCTCACCGCCGTCATGCATCAGAACAACGCGGTAGGGCTGCAGCTCTTTTTCGACAATCGCCAGAATTTCCTCACCCGAGATACCAGTCCAATCGCGGGTATCCAGGTGCCACATTGAAATCGCGTAATTCATGGTGTAAGCGAAGTTGTAGACGCTGTCGCTCACCGCACCGTAAGGGGGGCGCAGGCAGGGGGTAAGCTGCCCAGCCAGGTCGGGTCGACTGCTGAGCGCGTCACTTATGGCATCCCGGGTGTCCGTGACTTCCAAAGAGAAATCGTGAAAACCCAATTTGGAAAGCTCAATATGGTTGTAACCGTGCAAACCAATCTTCTGCCCGGCTTCAGCCACTTCAAGGGATGTCTGGGGGAAGCTGCGCGCGTTCCGTCCGATTTCATAAAAAACGGCGGTAGCGTGGTATTTCTGCAGCAGCGCGAGCACCTGCGGGGTCCATTTCGGATCAGGTCCGTCGTCAAAGGTCAGGTAGATTACCAGGTCCGGGTTTGCCTGAGGAAGCTCCTGACCAGACTGGGCCGACTGGTCTGGCGCCGTCCAGTTATTGATAAGCTGAATGAACGCCTGGGTACGGCCGGGGTCCGCGTTTTCCGCGGCTGGGGGAAGCCCCTGTTCAGCCGACGCGGCAAACACGGGCGCGGGAAGCGCCAGCGCCAATCCCGCGATTGCCGCAAAGTTAACCAGAATAACAAACCATTTTTTCATGCGGATAAACCTCAACATCCACATTATAGAAGAAAACCCGATAGTTTACAAAAAACGCGGGCGCAAAGCTTCTACGCGGAGCGGAAAGGCGCGCCAGATGCGGGAGCTGGAGGGATTAATTGACAATCTGAGCAGGTAAGACCTCCCAGGTGCGGCCGCCGTCGCGGCTGCGATACAGGAAGCTGCTGTCCTGGTTTGGATTGCTGGCAGGCGAAAGCAGCATCCAACCATTGTTTGCGTCTGTAAAATCGAAATTGAGCGGGGTAAAACCCGCGGGAAGCCCGCTGGTCAGGTCCTCCCAGTTCACACCGCCGTCGCGGCTGCGGAACAGCCCTGAATCTCCCAGCAGCCACCAGTCCTGAGCGCCCGCGAACACAAAACGATTCGCGGGAGGTAAACCACCCTTAAGCAAAGACCAGCTTTCACCGCCGTCGATGGAGTGGTAAAACAGCGTTTGCGGGCTGCCATCCGGCAGAAAAACCTTTAAGGGCAGCACAGCCTCGGCTGCGCTGAAATAGGTGGGCGGTTGGCATTCAATCATCGCGCCACTTATGCCAACCGGTAAAATAATGTCCTGGTGATACCATAACGCGCCGCTGTCAACGCTGCGGAATAGGTAAGTGTAGTTAACTATAGGCTCACTTCCACAAACCGAACCGATATTAGTATCCAGAAACGCTAAGCCGTTCTTGAGACCGCCGGTCGGAAGCGAGGGATTCTCTCCGCCGGGTTCGTGTCTGAAGCGCTGCTCCCAGGTTTGGCCGCCGTCAGCTGTGCGGTAAATTGCCACATACTCAGAGCCGGCCCCCACGTCCAGAATGCTGAGCATAAAACCGCTGCTGTTGTTCAGGAACTGCAGGTAGCCCGCCGGAAAATCCAACGCCGTGGATCTCCAGGTCTGGCCGCCGTCGCTGCTGTGCAGCAGGGTGGATTTTTCCATCCGCCCCACGCTGAGCCAGGCCGAGCTGCCGTCCAGGTAGAAGCTGTAGAAACCGCCGTTCGCGCCAGCCAGTTCCGCTGAGGGACTGACCTCTTTCCAGGTCAGGCCGCCGTCGGCGCTGTGATAAAGCGCGGTCTGGGTTTGGTTGGAAGCCCAGCCCTGCCCGTCCGGGAACATCCGGATCGCGGAAAGTGGAATAGGCAAGGGAGCAGCAGGCGCGGGTGTTTCAGGGGTGACCAAAGACGCGCTTGGGGCGGTCGCGGAAGCCGGGTAAGCCGTCCGGGCTTGCGGTCCGGCAGGGTAAGCAGAGGGGGACAGGGCTGCCCCGGGCGCAGGAGAGGGTTTTGGGCCGCAGGCGGATAAAACTAACGCCAGGCATAAAAGCATCAATGGGAACAAAGTGTATTTTTTCATCGCGCGCTCCTTGAATGCATTCTACCACCCCCTGCCCCACCTGTGATATTCAAAGCATACTCTTAAAAACAAAAATGCCCTCGGCGCGATTCGAACGCGCAACCTACTGCTCCGCAAGCAGGTGCTCTATCCATTAAGCTACGAGGGCAAATTGCTTTGAGGGCTGAGATTTTATACCCAAATGCCGATTGGGTCAAGGGAAACCAACGCTGGAAACCAAAACTATCAGAAAACCGCCAGCGGCACGCGCGCGAACCCCTGCCCGGGTCAGGCGCGCGTCGGGGTTAGGATTGCGGGGTCGGAAACGCCTTTGCGCACAAATGACTTGGTTGGGATGGTAAGGAAATCTATGAAGCGCCTCACCGCGATGCGTCACACCATACTAAGCGATAAACAAGCCACCGCTTTTCTGGAGTTAGCGCGGCAATAATCGTTCTGCGCAGCTCAAAACAGACCTTACGAAATGCGGGATAGAAAAGACGCCGGCCTCTTACCTATAGTGCCCTTGAAAGAAGCCTTAAGATCACAATATCAACAGCCCCGCGAACGCGCCCCGGCGCGTAAATGTTTCACGTGAAACAATTGTGCAACCCAATGTTGTTTCACGTGAAACAATCAGGGCACAACAACCTGCCTTCTTTCGCCGCTTTTATCTTTTTCCCCGCTCAGATAGGCCAGAACGCTGCCGTCGAATTCATCAATAAGGATGTCGAAGCGGCTTTCCGGGCTGTAATCGGCTGTGCTGATGAGCCGGAGGCAGTCTTTCAGGTTTTCCGCTCCGGGCAGCCATTCCAGGAGGTGGTTGGGAGAGGCTTCAAAGAATTGGGTATTAAATGTGTCGCGATTCAAATTGACCGCCAGCGGGTAGATTTGACCTTCCAGCAGGTCCTGAAAGAAGTGGGTGCCCAGGGAGGGTTCGTCGGGGATTCCGACCTCGCTGCCGGTGAGTTCCACAATCGCTCTGGCGTTGAAGATGTCCGCGTAATCAACGTGCACGCCCAGGTCCGGGTTGGACGTCCCCCAGCGCCCAGGCCCAACGCAAATGTAGTTCTCGTTATGCAGCGCGGCGTTGATTTTGCCGATGGCGCGCTCCAGTTGGTTGCGCTCATCCTGGGTGCGCAGCGCGAAGTACCCCTCGGGTTTAACGTAGAGCACGTAGCGGATGCCCTCAATCATCCCGCCGGTGACCACGCTGGAGCCCGAGAAAATCTTGTCCATTTCAGCCACGCGCTGCGGTTTTTCGTAACTGGCTTCCTTGATTGTCCCGAGTGGGCGGCACTGAATTATGGTGATTTGCACGGAAGTTTTCCCGTTTTCTTCCACCACGCGAGCGGTAAATTCCACATCCACCGGCGTGCGGTATTCCGCTTCCAGCGTGGTGAGCAGCTCACGCATTAATTGGGGGAATTCCGTGCGGCTGAGCAGTTCATCAAAGGTGAGAACAAGATTTTCGGGCTGACCTTCAATCAGGTTGCTGCGCAGGGTTTGAAAGTAGCCGTCACTGTCGAGCTGAGCCAGGTAGCGGAGTTGGGGGATTTTCCCCGAGAGGACTTCGCGCACTGGCAGGGTGGTAAAGCGGTTTTGCTCCAGGTCTATCAGGTCAATATACTGCTGCGAATAGCGGCGAATGGACTGCGCGGAGGAGGATGGGGTGAGCGTGGGGTGGCTGAGGGCAATCAGGCGGGGGTAATCGTTGCCCACGCGGTCAACCGCCCTGGTCCCCAGCCCCCAGACCAGTCGGACGAAGCCGTCTTCCGAGCGGATTTGGGGTGACCAACGGAATTGGTTCTGGCTGTAACCCACCCCGGCAAGCTGCGGGAAGTAATATGGTCCGATCTGCTGACCTTCCACCACCTGAATGAGCAGCGCCATGCGTTCATCGTAGTCCAGCAGCCCGCGGCTTTTTCGGTAGAGGAGAGCAGGCGGGTTTAGCGTGGAGGCGTAAATTCGCCCGATGGCTTGTTGCAGAGCGCGCAGGTTTTCCTCGGGGTCGGCCTGGTTTGCCAGAAAAACGCTTTCATACTTGCCAGCGAAAGCCGTCCCGAAATTATCTTCCAACAGGCTGGAGGAACGCACAATCAGCGGGCGTTTGCCAGCCATGCTTAATATGGTTTCCTGGTGTTGGACGGCGCTTGGCGGGAAAACCCCATGGATAAATTCGTCCAATATCCGCGGGAAATCGCTGCGCATCTGTTCTTCGTCTTTATATTTTTGGTCATTCCAGTGGTGCAGATTGTTGATGGATAGGAAGTTATAAAAGACATCCGAGCCAATATAAAACGAGGTAGGCGTTTGCATGCTCTCGCGCAGGCGCTGGCTGGCTTTTTCCTTCAGGATGCGCGACGCGAGCAGCATGCCGGCGGCTTTGCCCCCGATCCGGCCGCGCCCGAGCTTGTGCTGCCGGATTTCCGCCAGATCCGTGATGGTAAACCAATCTTTGGCGATATTGATATAGGGCAGTTGGTCGCTGATGAGGCTGCGGATGAGCACAACCTTGATTTCATGCAGGCGGGCTGCGTAAGGGGCGCGTTTGTCCTCGGGCAGCTTTTCGAGCATCAAGCCCTGGGTGAAAAGCATTTCCGTTGGAGCAGTCTCCGGGTTAAATTCAATCGTAATTTCGGGAGCCTGCACCCCGCGTTCGTTCAGGGCGGTTTGAATGAGTTTCGTCAGCTGTTCAAAACTGGAAAACTTGGCAAAATAAGTGTCCGTCAGTTGGTTCAGCATTGAGGTCCGGCGGTGCTCCCACGTCTCGGAATCCTCTTCCGTGAGGGGGTCGCGAATGCCCTCACGCTCCTGGGATTGGATCGCGTGCTGCACGGCTTCGGCGTTCAACGCGCCGGGAGTAATCACGCCTTGTTGGTAAAGCGCTTGTCGCATCAACTCGCGGATGCGCCCGGAGAGGACCGGGTATTGGGAGAGCGCCAGATAGATGCTGTAATAACGGTCGCTGCCGCTTTGCGGTAAGCTCATGGGGTACCTCACACATGGATATGCCTGATTTTATCATGCCTGGGCGCGACTGCCCGCGGCCAGTAGCTGCAGGGTGGGGCACGCGCGGTGCTTCAGTGAGCCCAAAATATCCCAGGTAATTAATCTATGCGCAATAATAAGATCCACCAGCGCGATCACCCTGTTTGTGCGGTTTTCGCAGGCAAAAATTATCTGGGATATTAAAGAAAAAAGTCGGGCAGATTCCTGCCCGACTTGTGTGTCACGCCAATTTAGCGCTGGATGTTCATCGGCATGATGATGTGCTTGAATGTGTCATCCCCCACCGGGCGGATCATGGCTGGGGTGTTGGCCGCGTTGGTCTCCAGGAGCACGTTAGGCGTCCGGATGACCTCAAGCACCTCGCGCAAAAAACGCACGTTGAACGAAATCAAGAGCGGCGTGCCGTCTACGGACGCGTCCACGATGACCTCGGAGGAACCGGTTTGTTCAGAGATCGCGGAAATCTCAAGCTGTGGGGGTTTTTCGGTGCTGCCTTCGGGTTGAATATCCAGGCGGGCGATAAAGTTGCCTTCGCGCGCGATGATTTCGGTTTGCCGGCAGGCTTTCAACAGGTCGGCAGTGGTTAGCACGGTGTGTGTCTTGAAAGAGGGCGGGATAATCGCGGTGTAATTGGGGAAGTTGCCTTCAATCAACTGCGAGATAAGCTCTGCATCTTTTAGGTGGAAGACGACCTGACCGCGACCGACCGGGAAGTTCATCTCCAGGGTTTCATCCCCATCCACCGCGATGCGGCTAAGCTCGCTGAGAGCGCGGGCTGGGATGAGCGCGTCCAGCTTTTGAGCGGGTTTTGGCGAAAGAATTGCGCTGGCGATGGAAATCCGGTAACCATCCGTGGCAGCCAACACCAGGTAATCCCCGTCGGTGGTCATATGCACGCCGGTCAGGTTCGGGCGGGAATCATCGGTAGAGGCGGCAAAGACCACTTTTTGAATCATATCCTTAAAGTTCGCGACGTTCAGCGGAAGGCTGGTGCCCGAATCCGCGGTAGACATAGGCGGGAATTCTTCCGCGTTGATTCCTTTGATATCAGTGTTCAGCGTGCCGCAGCGCACATTCAGCGACTGCGTGCGCAGGTCGGCGGTGAGGGTCACTTCGTCGCTGGGCAGGCTGCTTACCAGGTCTGCGAAAGTGCGGGAGGGGACGGTGAGGCCTCCTTCCTCCTGGATTTTCGCGCCAAGCCAGGCGCTGATTCCCAGCTCCAGGTTGGTAGCGGAGAGCTTCAGGCGTCCGTTATCCGTTTGAATGAGGATGTTGGCGAGCACAGGCAGAGGGCTGCGGGATGCGACGGCTCTGGCAACGATGCCGACGGCTTGAGCCAGCTGCTGTTGTTTTACGATTGCTTTCATAGTTCCTCCCGCGGATGCAAATGGTCTTTAATTCAATAAATTATACCGTGAAGCTGGCTAGAGCGCCACATTTTCAGACGCATGAAAGAGTATATGCGTCGGGTATGCCGGGTTGGCGCGCCGCGGGTTGGGGAAGAAAAGCTGATTAGGGCGCGCCTGCGCTCTTCGGGCTGGCAGAGCTTCAACCTCATAAACAGTCTGAAACATAATACCCTGGGCGCCCCTCACCAGAAAACTGGCGCCTGCGGCGCTGAACTTCCATATATTCAATCGCGCGCTCACGACAAACGGACAAACGAAGCAGCCAGCCCGGAAAGACGAAGGCGGGCTGGGCGCTAGTGATACCAACCGGACGCAACCCCACCCCTGGCCTGCCTTGCCGGGCGCTGTGCCGGATAGAATGAACGGCGCGGGGGTATTTCCGGCTTAGCGCCCTTTCGGATGATATAATTTTGCGACAGTACCCCGGGCATTTTTGCGCAGTCAGCCAGATTTGGAGTTTTATGCCAGCCGAAAAGAAACAACTTAGCCGGAATACCCTGATTTTCAGCCTGTATTTCCTCATCTTCTTTATCTCCATGGGCTTCATGCAGCCTTTCCTCAGCCTCCATTTCCGCTCCATTGGCTTCAGCGGCGTGCAGGTGGGCGCGCTGGGGACTTTCAGTTCCCTGGGTCTCATCCTGACCGCGACTCAATACGGCTTGCTGTACGACCGCAGTTCACGCAAGCGGCTTTTTCTGGCTCTTTCCATGCTTTTGGCAGGAGCAGCGCTTTTCTTCCTCCCCTACTTGCGCGGCTTTGGCATGGTTATGGTGGCGTATGTGCTGCATCGGATTCTGATCAGTTCAAGCATCACCGCTGCTGAAAACCTTTCTTACCAGGTTTCTTCGCTTGATTCAGACAGCGGAAAGCCTTCCTTTGGCAAGCTGCGCTTGTGGGGTTCGGTAGGCTTTGGTCTCACCGCGGTTATAGGCGGCTGGCTGTTGGGCACAAGAGGAATTCTGATTAACGACCAGCTTTTCCTGGGTTTCATGCTTGTCTCAATTGGCATCATCCTTTTTGTTATGCCGGATTATTACTTTAGCGACGGAAAAGCTGAGCGCTCCAAAGACGGCTCTGCGGGCTTGAAAAAGATCGTGAGCCTTATCTTTCAGGACCGCTACCTGTTCCTTACGGTACTCGCGTTGGCGCTCACGGACCCGCTCAGCGATGGCATCCGTTCCTTTGAGCCAATTTTCATGAAAGACCTGGGGCTTACCGAAAGCATTATTGGCGCGGCGGTTTCGCTGAGCTGCTTCACGGAAGTGCCGGTGATGTTATTGGCTGACCGATGGATCCAGAAATTCGAAGTGCACCAACTGGTGTATTTCATCCTGATTTTTGACCTGAGCCGGCGCTTGTTGGTCTGGTTCTTTCCCTTTGGCTGGCTGGTTTTCGCCTTGAATGTTCTGACCGCGGTCAGTTTTACCCTGCGCCTCATAACCGCCATCCACCTGATTAATTTGCGCGTTCCCAAACAGTATACGACTACGGCAGTCACTTTTGTGAACATCACCCTGAACGGAATATTTCATATGTTAAGCAACGCCCTCAGCGGCGTCGTGTACGACAACTTTGGCGGCAGACAGATTTATTTGGTCAGCGCGTGTTTCTGCGTTATCGCTTTGGTTATCGCGCTGGCCGCCAAGCGCGCCAAAGCGCAGGAAAACGACGCGCCGGCGTTGATTTAAATGAGAACCCCGGGAATCGGGGCTGCCTGAAAGGAGAACCATGATTACTATTGCTGAGTACGCGCGTATGTTGGAATACGAGCAGGATATCATCCATATGCAAACCGAAGGCTTGAGCGATTCTGACCTGTTGGTGCAGCCTCCGCATGGGGGGAACTGCATGGAGTGGGTGCTCGGGCATATCGCGGATGGATTGGTAACCATCCTGCGGGTTCTGGACAGCCCGCCGCCCGCGAATTTGCCTGACCTGAGCCGCTACGGGTATGGCTCCGCGCCGATTTTGGGCGCGGAAGCCGGCTTGCTGGGGCGCGCCCGCCTCATGGATACCTTGGATATGCTGCAAGCTGCCGCCCAAACCCGTCTGGCGGAAATGGACAGCGCCGTGTTTGACGAGGAAATCATCATCTTTGGAGACCAGGCGCAGCGGCGCGGCTGGTGGGCGCTCTTCTTCCTGTTCCACCATAGTTACCATGTCGGGCAGTTGGAAGTCTTGCGCAATATTGCCGGCAGGACCGAAAAACTCATCTGACCTGAGCGCTTTCCCGCGGCGGAGACCCTCACCGAAAGATGAGGAACCCGCAGACCGCGTCCGCGCGGAACCTGCCTTTCCGCAAGAAGCTTTCCCGGCTGATGGACCCGCTGCCGGGTATTCAGCACGCGGATGCGCGAAAATGAAAAGACAACAGGAACCGAATGATTCAAAGCCGAATTAAAAACCTGGTTAATACCCGCCCGATTGCTCTGATTTTGCTGATTTTCCTGGCCTTCATCGCGCTGGGTATGCCGGACGGTTTGCTGGGGGTGGGTTGGCCTTCCATCCGGGCTGGCTTCGGGCAGCCGTTGGATGCGATTGGCATGCTGCTCTTCACAATCATGCTGGGATATCTGACCTCCAGCTTCTTGAGCGGCGCCCTGACCCAGCGCTGGGGCGTGGGGAAGCTGCTGATTATCAGCTGCCTGGTGACCGGCGCGGGATTGATCGGATACACGCTGGTGCCGCGCTGGTGGATGATGGTGGCGCTGGGGCTGCTCTCCGGATTGGGCGCGGGCGCGGTGGATTCAGGTCTGAACGCTTACGTCGCGGCCAATTTTGGCCCGGGCCTGATGCAGTGGCTGCATGCCAGCTACGGTGTGGGTATCACCACCGGCCCGCTTATCATGACCGCCATGCTCGCCGGATATAACAGCTGGCGCCCGGGTTATCTGGTGGTGGGCGGTTTTCAGTTGGCGCTGGCGTTATGTTTTGTGTTAAGTATGCCGCTTTGGAAGTGGAAAAAGACGGACAAAACCGGAGAGCCCGAACAACCCTCCGCGCCGGGCGCCAACCTTAAAGAAACCCTGCGGCAGCCGCGCGTGTGGGCGAGCATGGCGCTATTTTTCTTTTATGTCGGGTCCGAGGTCACGCTGGGCACCTGGGTTTACTCGCTGCTGACCGAAGGGCGCGGCATCGACCCAACTCTGGCGGGCTACTTTGCCGGCAGTTATTGGTTCACATTCACGCTTGGGCGGGTGTTGGCTGGGGTCCTCACCCGAAAAATCAGGATTCAGAAGCTGGTGGTCATCTGCATCACAGCTGCGCTGGCGGGCACAGCGGTCTTGGGGCTGAATCTGGGCACCTGGGTGAATCTGGCGGCAGTGGCGCTGGTTGGTTTTGCCTTCGCGCCGGTGTTTCCGGGGTTAATGTCCGGGACGCCAGACCGCGTGGGGCAGAGGCACAGCAGCAATACCATCGGCATGCAAGCTTCGGCGGGCAGCCTGGGAGGCACAGGGCTGACCAGCCTGGTGGGCGTTTTGGCGCAGAGCTTCAGCCTGGAGGTGGTGCCGCTGGTTCTGCTGGTTTTTCTGGGTTGTTTGCTGGGGCTGTACCTGCTGTTCCGCCGCAAAGGGAATGCGGGGGCTGGCAGGCAGGGCTGATTCTTCGCTGTAGGGTAGATTGCGTCATTTAACCCGCTGATTTTGTTAAAAATAGATTGGATTTTTGGGTGAAGAACATAGCTCAGCTTATTTATTAGCATTTTCATTAGAAAATCAATGTTGTGAATATCTTTGAGAATCAAAACCAAAACTTAGGTTAATTCAAAGTTATAGTAATCCAATCAGAAAGGAAATAAATAATGGGAAAAAATTCAATTACTCGAGGAAACGCCAGTCAATTCTTCGTGGCTGGGGAGCTGTGCAGAAGAGGATACGCAGCAGTAGTGACGCTTGGTAACACAAAAAATACAGATGTGCTTTGCAGTAATCAAGATGGCACAAAATTTGTTCACATTCAAGTGAAGACATACATACCAGGAAATAGCACCTGCCCTCTTGCGAATAAGGAGTTGAAGAAATACGGAGAGAATTTCTTCTGGGTTTTGTCTGGGATACCGATCCCTGAAATGAAGAGAGATTTTGAATACTATATTATCCCATCCGATATTATGGCTGATAATGCCAACAAAGAATATGATAAGTGGAGAAAAGGACGTGAAGGTGATAAAATAAGCACTCTTCGAACGGTGTACTTACCGGATCGTCTGAAAAAGGACAGGTGGAATATCAGTGAATATAAGAATAGATGGGATCTGATAGAAGAAAAGCTTACCACCACAATTGAATCAGAATAGATGATTTGACAACTGTTCACCTTCACAAACAATGGAGAAGTCGCTTTAAGAATTCTAGAGGATAAAGAGAGTTATTTAGAATGAAGAGCGAGGTATGATTGATTCAGTTGATTCTCGTTCGCATGCTAAACCTCCGACACACTAGCAGCCCCTCCGCTGACTATTAATTGGGATACTATCGTCTTACCCAGATTATCGCTGCGTGCTCATTCCTCCGCCCGCCTGCCTTGACGCCGCGTGAATACCGTCTATAATTCAACAACTGAAATATATGGAAGCCGAATTGTCCGCCGAAGAGAACAGCCGCGCGCTGGACCTCCTCACCCAAATCGAAGCTAACCCCGATATCTCGCAAGCCAGCCTGGCAGGCGAGTTGGGCGTCGCTGTGGGTACCATCAACTGGTACCTTAAACGCCTGATATCCAAGGGTTACGTCAAGGTCAAGCGCGCCCAACGCAAAAAATTGCGCTATATCATCACGCCCGAGGGCATTGCCCTGCGCGCCAGCCTCACCGTGGATTACATCCGCACCTCCTTTGACCTATACCGCCGCGTGCGCGAACGCTCCATCAAATGCATCGAGGAACTGACCCAGAGCGGGCACACAACCGTGCGCATCCTTGGCGACGGCGAGGTGGCTGAAGTCATCCGCCTGACCTGTATTGAGCGGGGCGTTGGGCTGACTGACCTCGAAGGCGCACCTGAAATTCACATCCAGGGCATTAAACTTGCACTCATTTTCCCTGACGCGGGCGCCAATCACCCACCCGCGCAACCAACTGCATACCGAGGTAATTATGGACCAGGAAATTGATTTTTCCGCAAAACGCGTCTGCGTCACCGGCGGCGCGGGCTTTTTAGGCACGCATTTGCTTGCCAATCTGCGCGCGAAAGGCGCGGGCGACATTTTTGTTCCAAAATATGAAGATTATGACCTGGTGCAGCCGGATGATATCGCGCGCATGCTGGAAGACTCCGCTCCGGATATCATCATCCACCTGGCGGCGCACGTGGGCGGGATTGGCGCCAATATGGCCAAGCCTGCCGAATTCTTCTACGACAACCTGATGATGGGCGTGCAGCTCATGCACCAGGCATACCAGCGCGGCGTGGAAAAGTTCGTCGCCATCGGCACAATTTGCGCCTATCCCAAGTTCACGCCCATTCCTTTTAAGGAGGAGCATCTGTGGGATGGTTACCCGGAAGAGACCAACGCCCCTTACGGGCTGGCAAAGAAAATGCTGCTGGTCCAGGCGCAAGCTTACCGCCAACAGTACGGCTTTAATGCGATTTTCCTCCTGCCGGTGAACCTGTACGGACCAGGCGATAACTTCAACCCCGCCAGCTCGCATGTCATCCCCGCGCTCATCCGCAAGTGCCTGGAAGCAAAGGAACAGGGCGCCAAAGAAATCGTAGCCTGGGGCGATGGCTCGCCCACGCGCGAGTTCATTTACGTGGAAGACGCCGCAGAAGGAATCGCCCTGGCAACCCAGCGGTATAACGGCGCGGAACCCGTCAATATTGGCTCCAACTTCGAAATCAGCATCAAAGACCTGACCGAACTTATCGCGCGCCTGACCGGCTTCGAGGGCGCCATCCGCTGGGATACCAGCAAACCCAACGGACAGCCGCGCCGCAAGCTGGATACAACCCGCGCGCGGGAGTACTTCGGCTTCACCGCGAAAACTGACTTCGAAGAGGGTCTGCGCCGCACCATCGCATGGTATCAGGAACACAGGAGCTGACGCGCGTGAGCGACATCCCAAATTCCGCGCAAATGGTTGTGCTCCGCCCGGCGAAAGGCTGGCTGGGGATAGACCTGAAAGAGCTCTGGTTCTACCGAGAGCTGATTTACTTTTTAACCTGGCGGGACATCAAAGTGCGCTACAAGCAGGCTGTTTTGGGGGTCGCTTGGGCGGTGCTGCAGCCGGTGCTCACGACCGCGGTCACGTCCGTGGTTTTTGGCGTCTTGCTGAAGGTGAAGTCCGACGGGCTGCCGTATCCGGTGTTTGTGCTCGCGGCGCTTTTGCCCTGGCACCTGTTTCAGAATTCCCTGCAGAAATCCAGCGTCAGCCTGGTGGGCAACGCCAACCTGATTACCAAAGTGTACTTTCCGCGCGTGATTATCCCGCTTTCATCTGTGCTGGCCGTGCTGGTGGATTTTGTCATATCGCTGGTGCTGCTCTTCATCGCGATGGCGATTTACCGGCAGCCTGTCACACTGAAGGCGCTCTGGCTGATACCTTTAACGCTGCTGGCAGTTCTGGCGGCGCTGGCGGTGGGCTTGTGGCTCTCCGCCCTGAACGTGCAGTATCGCGACGTGCAGCAGATTGTGCCTTTTTTGGTGCAAATCTGGATGTATGCCTCCCCGATTGTGTACCCAATCAGCACCATCCCGGAGGGCACCCTGCGCAGCTTATACAGCCTGAACCCGATGGTTGGGGTGGTTCAGGGCTTTAGGTGGGCTTTGTTCGGCGGCACCCCGCCTGATTTTACGCTTATCATCTCCAGCGCGGCGGTGCTGCTGCTGCTGGTTTCCGGTTTGTTCTTCTTCCGGCGCATGGAAAAAACTTTCGCGGACGTGGTCTGATGAACGCTTCTGATTACTCCATCCAGGTTAAAGGCATTTCCAAGCGCTATAAAATCGGCACGGCTCAACAGCGTGCCGATACCCTGCGCGACCTTATCACCAATCAAATCCAACGCATGGGGCAGAGCCTCTCGCGCGGGGGGCGCGTCCGAAAGACCGCGGATACCATCTGGGCGCTCAAAGACGTCAGTTTCGACGTCCGGCAGGGGCAGGCGCTCGGCATCATCGGCCGCAACGGCGCCGGCAAGAGCACCTTGCTCAAAATCCTCTCGCGCGTTACCGACCCGACCGAGGGCTATGGCGAACTGCGCGGGCGCGTGGGCTCGCTCCTGGAAGTTGGCACCGGTTTTCATCCGGAACTGACCGGACGTGAGAACATCTTCCTCAACGGCGCGATTTTAGGCATGACGCGCAAAGAAATCCAGTCCCGCTTCGATGAAATCGTGGAGTTTTCGGAAGTCGGGCAGTTCATAGACACGCCGGTCAAACGCTATTCCAGCGGAATGTACCTGCGCCTGGCTTTCGCCGTGGCGGCGCACCTGGAACCGGAGATTCTGGTCGTGGATGAGGTGCTGGCGGTGGGGGACGCGGATTTTCAGCGCAAGTGCCTTGGCAAGATGGGCGACGTCGCCCAGCAGGGGCGCACCGTGTTGTTTGTGAGCCACAACATGTCTTCTATTTTGCGCCTGACCGAAGAAACTTTGGTGCTCGAGAAGGGCAAAGTGCTGCTGCGCGCGCCCTCCGCGGAAGCGGTGGACTTCTACCTGAACCGCGGATTATCCAAGCTGGGTGAGCGCTTTTGGGAAGAGGACGAAGTGCCCCCTTCTGCCGCGCCCTTCCGCCCGCTGGCTATCCGCGTGCGCGCGAAGGACGGCGCGGTCTCGGATACCGTGCGCAGCGTGGAACCTTTCACGATTGAAATTGAGTACGCGCTGAGCGAAGACCTGACCGGCTTGCGTGTGGGCTTTTACCTCATGTCCACCCGCGGAGAGCCCATCTTCACCAGTTTCGATACCGATTCCAGCGAGCTTTTCCAGGCTTTCCCCGCCCGCGCCAGGGGCACCTATACCAGCCGCTGCGTAATCCCCGCCAACACCCTGAACGAAGGCCGCTTTGTGCTGGGTATCAATGCCAGTTCGTATCATATCCGGCGCTATTTCCAGGATGAGCAGGCGCTGACCTTCTCGGTGGATGCCAGCGGCGCGCCGGGCACGCACTGGCCCGAGCCCAGGCCGGGCGGCGTGCGGCCGGTCTTGGACTGGAAGATTGCGCGGGAGGAATAGTCATGGGCATCCGACAGCGCATTAAGCTCTTGATGGACGACCTGCCTTTTGGCGCGGATATCTACTGGCAGCTGCGCGGCAAGCGCAAGCCCTGGTCGGCGCATTATGAGCTGGAAGATTTGAAAGCCGTCCTGCCGCAGGCGCTGGCTGACCTTTCGGCGTCTCGGACCCGGCACGGCGTCTCCCTTGATGGCGAGCCTTCGTCAACCGGGACGGCGAACACCCCGCCTAAAAAAGTCTGCCTGTTTGCCTCTCTGCACTATTGGATTGAGGAGAGTGCCTTGATTGGCCTGGCCCTGGCCGGGCAGGGGCACAACGTGAACCTGGCTTATCTGCCCTACGCGGAGTGGGATAAAGACATCACGCCTTTTGACCTGCGCCGGCAGGACCTGTATACCCGCGCGGTTTTCGCGGACGCGCGGGACTTCCTGCGCCTCACCCCGCTCGCGGATATGCAAAGCTCTGCCGAGAGCCTGCCCGCGGAAGCGCTGCGGGCGGTGGAACAGGTCTCGGATTACGACACACAGTACACACTTCAGGTGGAAGAAACTGACCGCGGCTGCGCGCTCTACCAGCTGAGATACGCGCGCAATCTGCAGGCAGCCGGCGCGCTGTTTGCCTGGCTGCAAGCGGAAAAACCCGACGTGCTCATCATCCCCAACGGCACCATCCTCGAGATGGGCGTGGCGTACCGCGTCGCGCGGCTGTTGGGTCTGCGCGTGGTCACCTTTGAGTTTGCCGACCAGCGCGAACGCATCTGGCTGGCGCAGGACGACGAAATCATGTCGCACGATACCAGCGCCCTGTGGCAGGCGCTCGGCGGCCAAAGCCTGCCCGAAGCCGCCCGCCGCGCTATGCTGAATCTCTACGCCGCCCGCCGCAACGCGAAGCTGTGGGGCAATTTTGCCCGCCAGTGGCAGCAAACCCCGCTGCAAGGCGCCCGGGAAGTGCGCGAAAAGTTGGGTTTGGACGGGCGCCCGGTGGCGCTGCTGGCGACGAACGTTTTGGGCGACAGCCTCACGCTCGGGCGTCAGCGTATCTCGGCGACGATGGCTGAGTGGATTGTGGGCACGCTGGCCTACTACACGCGCCACCCCGAAGCCCAGCTTATGGTGCGCGTGCACCCGGGCGAGCTGCTGACCCACGGCACTTCCATGGTAGAAGTCATCAACGCCAAATTCCCGCGGCTGCCTGAGAACATTCACATCATCCTCCCCGGCGACAAAACCAACACCTACGACCTGGTCGAAATCGCTGATTTCGGGCTGGTTTATACCACCACTGTCGGGATGGAAATGGCGATGGCGGGGCTGCCCGTGATTGTGGCGGGCAAAACCCACTACGCCGGCAAAGGCTTCACGCTGGACCCCGAAAGCTGGGAAGCGTTCGAAGACCTGCTCTCGCGCGTATTGGCGGACCCGGCCGCCTACAGACTGAGCCCGCGGCAGGTGGAGCAAGCCTGGCTGTATGCCTACCTGTTCTTTTTTGAGTTTTCGCTGCCTTTCCCCTGGCATTTGCTCTGGCTGGCAGACGATTTTTCCGCCCGGCCGCTGCGCGTGGTGCTTTCTCCGGAAGGGCAGGCACGCTACGCGCCGACCTTCGGGTATTTGGCAGGGGAGCCGTTGGATTGGGCTGCCCGCGGGCTGGCAAGGCTGCAGGAACTGCCCGCCGAAACTGAGGAGACCGCATGACCCAACACGACGTCAAACAGGAAATCGGACGCTTCTATAATGAAGTTGGCTGGCAGATGGAGCAAGACGGCAACTTCCAGAACGCCCGCTATGAGGACTTACGTCCGGTTTCAGCAGAATATATCACCCGGGCGCACGCGCGCGTGGCAAAGCACCTGCCCAAAAACGGGCGCTGCCTGCTGGACGCAGGCTCCGGTCCCGTGCAGTACGACGCCTACTTGCAGTACTCCGCGGGATACGAGCACCGGGTGTGCTTGGACCTCTCATTTGTGGCGCTGAGGCAGGCGCGCGCCAGGTTGGGAGCGCGCGGCTTATATGTGGTCGCTGATATTGCTAATCTGCCTTTCAAACCCGAAGCCTTTGACGGTATTGTGTCCCTGCATACCATTCATCACCTGCCGGCTGATGAGAAACCCGGCTGCTATCTGGGCTTGTACGACCGCCTGACGCCCGGCGGCAGTATGGTTACTGTGGATGGCTGGTCTGAGCACAAGCTCAGCAAAGTGTGGACACTGCTGATCAGGCTGGCGGAACGCCTGCGGCACAAACAGCACGCCTCTTCCCGAAGCGGGCAAGCTGAAAACGGTCAGCCTACATCCCCTGAAAATAAGCCGGCTGGCACTTACGTGGTAAAAAACAATGCCGCCTGGTTTAAAACAGCGGTCGGCAGCCAACTGCCCGCGCGGATACTCACCTGGCGCAGCGTCAGCGTGCACTTTTTGCGCACTGTCATCCAACCCGAATGGGGCGGCAAGTTTTGGTTGAAAGCGCTTTATCGGCTGGAAGAGTGGTTCCCCCGCTATTTTGGCGAAAACGGGCAGTATCCGTTAATCGTGATTTCAAAACCTCAAAAAGACGCACCCGCGAAATAAGGAGTTCGTATGGAATGGAACAAGAAAGTCGTATTGGTCACCGGAGGTACCGGTTCCTTTGGCAAGAAGCTGATAAAAATCCTGGTTGAGGAATACCATCCCGCTAAAATCATCGTCTTCAGCCGCGACGAGCTGAAGCAGCACGAAATGCGCGTCAGCGGCTACAACCACCCCTCCATCCGCTATTTCATCGGGGATGTGCGCGACCGCGAACGACTCTCGCGCGCGTTTTACGGCGTGAATATTGTCGTGCATGCTGCCGCCCTCAAGCAGGTGCCAGCTTGCGAATACAACCCGATGGAAGCTATCAAGACCAATATCCTCGGTTCCAGCAATGTCGCGGATGCCGCGATTGAAAACGGCGTGGAAAAGGTGCTCGCGTTGAGCACGGATAAAGCCGTGAACCCGATTAACCTCTACGGCGCCACCAAGCTGGCAGCCGAAAAACTCTTAATCCAAAGCAACGCCTACGCCGGCGGGCGCAACACCCGCATCGCCTGCACCCGCTACGGCAACGTGGTCGGGTCCCGCGGAAGCGTGGTGCCGCTCTTCATCCAGCAGCGCCCGAGCGGGCGCCTGACCATCACCGATGAACGCATGACCCGCTTCTGGATTTCCCTCGAGCAGGGCGTGCGCTTTGTCATCCGCTGTATCGAACAGATGCAGGGCGGCGAAGTGTTTGTGCCCAAAATCCCGAGCATGAACATGATGGACCTTGCCAGAGCGGTTGCTCCGGAAGCCGAGGTGGATATCATCGGCATCCGCCCCGGCGAGAAATTGCATGAGACCTTGATTTCTGAAGATGAAGCCCGTACGACTGTCGAATTGCCGGATATGTACGTCGTCCAGCCGGCTTCCGCGATGTGGTTTGGACACGCCTGGGAGGAAAAGGGCAAACGGCTGCCGGACGGTTTCCGCTATTCCAGCAATAACAATACCGATTGGCTGGACCTCAACCGCATCACCGAAATGATTGCCCCGATAGAAAAGGACTTTGAGAAGGACCAATTGCCATGAAGAAATTGTTGGTAACCGGCGCGAGCGGGCTGCTGGGGTTGAACCTGGCGCTGAAAGCCGCGGACCTTTGCTGGGATGTGACCGGCTGGAGCGGACGCCGCGCGTTGGCGCGCGTGCCCTTCAGCGCCGAGCAGGTAGACCTGGCGAATCCGGAAGATATTCCCGCACGGATTAGTGCGCTTGCCCCGGACCTGATCATCCACTGCGCCGCGCTGGCGGATATTGACCAGGCTGAACAGCACCCTGCGCTGGCGGAACGGCTGAACGCCCAGGCGCCCGAAGCGCTGGCTTTCGCGGCGCGGAAAACCGGCGCGCAGTTCATCCACATATCTACCGACGCGGTCTTTGACGGCACGCGCGGCGACTACCGCGAGACTGACCAGCCGAACCCGATTAACGTGTATGCCCGCACCAAGCTGGAAGGCGAACGCGCCGTGCTCGCGGCTTATCCCCAGGCTCTTGCCGCGCGCGTGAACTTCTACGGCTGGTCTCCCACTGGTAAGCGCAGTCTGGCGGAGTTCTTTTACACCCACCTGCGCGCGGAACAGACCGTGAAGGGCTTCACCGATGTGTTTTTCTCCCCCCTGTACGTCGGGCATCTGGCTCAACTGCTCCTGAAAATGGCTGAAGGGCGGCTGGAAGGCTTGTATCACGTCTTTTGCCCGCAGGCGATCAGTAAATACGCCTTTGGGGTCAGCCTGGCGCGCTTGTTTTCGCTGGATGAGACCCTGATTAACCCCACCGCGCTGCAGGAAACCCCGGGCGGCGCGCCGCGCTCGCTGAATTTGAGCATGAACACCGACAAGCTGCAAGCCGCGCTGAATGAACCCCTGCCGGGAGAGTTGGAAGGTTTGCAAGCATTTTACGCGGATTGGCAGGCGGGTCTGCCCGACCGTTTGGTCGCGGCGATTGCCTGAAAACTTACACACTGTCTGCTGCACAAAGGAGACGCAATGGAACTGACAATTGGCAAGCATACTATCGGAGACGCGCACCCGACCTATTTCATCGCGGATATTGCCGCCAACCACGACGGCAGCCTGGATAGAGCGCTGGAACTGATTCGCCTGTGCGCGCAAGCCGGCGCGAACGCCGCCAAATTCCAAAACTTTCGCGGTCCGAAAATCGTCTCGGATTACGGCTTCTCGCATATGAACAGCCAGGTTTCGCACCAGGCTAAATGGCGCAAGAGCGTGGTGGAAGTTTACAATGACGCCTCAATCCCTTTCGAGTGGACGCCCATCCTCAAACAGGCTTGCGATGAAGCCGGCATAGACTACTTTTCTTCGCCCTACGATTTTGAGGCGATTGATATGCTGGACCCTTTCGTGCCTGCCTACAAAATCGGCTCCGGGGATATCACCTGGTTGGAAGCCTGCCTGCACATTGCCGGAAAGCACAAACCCGTGCTGCTGGCAGCCGGCGCTTCGGATATCGGCGATGTGCAGCGCGCGGTGGATGCGATTCTGGCGGTCAACTCGCGCATGGTGCTGATGCAGTGCAACACCAACTACACCGCCGCGGACGGAAACTTTGACAATATCAACCTGAACGTGCTTAAAACCTTCCATGCCATGTACCCGCAGCTTGTTTTGGGGCTTTCTGACCATACCCACGGGCACGCCACGGTCTTGGGCGCGATTGCCCTGGGCGCGCGCGTAGTGGAGAAGCACTTCACCGATGACAACCTGCGCGAAGGTCCCGACCACGCCTTCGCGATGAACCCGCAAACCTGGGCAGAGATGGTGACCGCCGCCCGCCAATTGGAACGCGCGTTGGGCAGCGGGAACAAGCTGGTGGCGGATAACGAGCGCGAAACGGTCGTCATCCAGCGCCGCTGCCTGCGGGCTGCCCGCGCTATCCAGGCTGGCGAGGTGCTCACCCGCGAGATGATTGACGTCTTGCGCCCTGCCCCAGCCGGCGCGATTATGCCTTACGAAATCCAGTCCGTGCTGGGCACGCGCGCGCTGGTGGATATCGAAACCGGTCAGGAACTGCGCTGGACTATGCTCGGCGCTTGAAAGCGTGCCAGAGGATACCGCCGCTCGGGCTGATATCCCTGACACGATAGTAACAAACGAGGTTAGCTTTGCGCGTTTTATATTGCACCCGCTCCGACAGCCCGCACGACCGCCGCTTTTTAACGGCGCTCGGAAAAAGCGGCCACGAAGTCTATGCCTTGCGCCTGCTTGGGGGCAAACCCCAAACTCCCAAAGGCGTCACCGAAGTGCCCTGGCAGGGTGTTCGCGGCGCGCTCCAGCTGAAAGACCTGCCCCGGCAGCAGCGCCAGCTTCGGCGCCTGCTTGCCAACTTGCAGCCCGACCTTATCCATGCCGGCCCCATTCAGGATTTGGCGTTTCTGGCCGCCCGCGTGGGTTTTCACCCGCTGCTGACCATGAGCTGGGGTTTTGACCTGATGAAAGACGCCTATCAATCGCCGTTGAGCCGCTGGCAAACGCGCTACACCCTGCAGCACTCCGACTTTCTCACCTTGGATTGCCAGGCGACAGCTGACCGGGCGGTGGCGTTTGGTTTCCCGCGGGAACGCATCTGCGTGTTCCCCTGGGGTGTGGACCTGGACTATTTCTCTCCGCAGAACAGTGTGGTGCCCGGCAAGAGTTGGCGCGCCGCGCAGGGCTGGGAGGATAAAACTGTGCTCTTATGTCTGCGCTCCTGGGAGCCGAATTACGGCGTGGACGTTCTGGCGCGCGCCTTTGCCCGGGCGTCAAAAGAAAACCCGCAGCTGCGCCTCATCCTGTTGGGCGACGGCTCTGAAGCCGCGAAAATTCGCGCGCTTCTGCGGGATGTGGAAGATAAAGTGCATTTCGGCGGGCGGGTGGATCTCTCCGCCCTGCCCGGTTGGTACGGCGCCGCGGACTTGTACGTCAGCCCGTCTCACGTGGACGGCTCGTCTGTCTCCCTGTTGGAAGCGATGGCGTGCGGCCTGCCTTCCATCGTTTCTGATATTCCCGCCAACCAGGAATGGATACAGGATGAGCGCAACGGCTGGGTCTTCCCGGATGGAGACGCTGAAGCCCTTGCCCAAGTCATTCTGGGCGCCGCGGAACAGGACTGGCGCGCGAATAAACTGCAGGCACGGCAGGACGCCGTGTTGAAGGCTGATTGGAACGAGGGTGTGCGGAAGCTGCTGGCCTGTTATGATGATACTGTCGCGTATGGAAAATCGAGAAAACCATGAAAAAGAAACTCCTCCTCATAGTTAGCGCACTCGGCTTGCTGGCAGCCGCCCTGGCGTGTAATCTGCCGCTCAACCCGCGCCCGGCGCCTGAACCAACCCCCACGCCGGACTACGGCATGGTCTGGTATCAGGGCGAGGGCATGCAGATACTGCTCCCCTATACTTATGCCGCCCGCAATATTCAAGACGATATACCCGGCATCCTGGCGGTCATCCGTTCCTTCATCGGCGAAGGACCTTCCCCGCTTTCTTCGTTGGTGGAAAACCTGGAAGGGAACGTTGCGTGGTGGGGTTACGACGCTGGCGCGCCGGCTGTCTCGCCTGTGCAGCTGCTCGTGATTAAGAACGAATCCCTGGAAAAGACACCGGTCAGCCTGATAAGCACCGCGCTGCGCCTCTTTTTGGGCAAAAACGCGGAATCTCTGCAGACCAGCTCGTATACTATCAATAAACGGAATATCACCCGCTTCAGTTACGCGGACGATAATAACGGCTGGCAGGCTTACGCCTTTAAGGAACAGGGACGGTTGTGGATCGCGCTTTTCATCACACCGCCCGCCAACCTGGCTGCCCAACAGGTTTATTTTGATTACAGCGTCAACTCCATGCTGATTGACCCGCTTCAGGAGACGCCCCAGCCGTAGAAAGCGGAACGCATATGACAGAACCAAACATCCTCGCGATTATCCAGGCGCGTATGAGCTCCAGCCGCTTGCCCGGTAAAGTGATGCGCGACCTGGGGGGAAAACCTATGCTGGAGCGCGTCATCGACCGCGTCAGCCGCTCGCGGTATATCAGCGGGCTGGTTGTGGCCAGCACGGATGACAGCGCGGACGACCCGATCGCTGATTTTTGCGCGCAAAAAGGCACGCCTCTCTTTCGCGGCAGCCAGTATGATGTTCTGGACCGTTTCTATCAATGCGCGCGGCAGTACCAGGCGGATGTGATTGTGCGCGTCACTGCCGACTGCCCGATGATTGACCCCATGGAAATTGACCGCGTCATCGCGGCTTTCCTGGAAGGCGGCTGCGATTTTGCCGCCAACCGCCTGCCGCCCCCCGAAAAACGCACCAGCCCGATTGGCATGGATACCGAAGTATGCAGTTTTGCCGCGCTGGAACAAGCCTGGCAGCACGCCTCGGAAAAGTTTGAGCGCGAGCACGTTCTGCCCTACCTCTATGACACACCCGGGCGCTTCAGGGTCCGTATCGTAGAGACCTCGCCGGATATGGGGCGCCTGCGCTTCACCGTCGACACGGAGGAAGACTTGCAGATCGCCCGCGCGATTTATGCTGCCTTCGCGAATGAAGACACTTTTGGGCTTGAAGACTTGCTGCGGATGAGCGCGCAGCACCCGCAGTGGCAGTACAGCCTGGCTGGCGTGCAGCATAAATCCTTTTTGGATGTAGATGAACGCGCCGCGGCTGCCCAGGTTCCGGAGCCAGACCCCGCCCCAGAGGAGTTCGCCCACGCTGCGCCCACCCCCTCGGGCGCGCTGCCCGACGTGGTACCCCCCAGCGAGGAAGCCGGCGCCCGTGCTGCTCCGCGCTGCCCCTTGTGCGGCGAGCGGCAGGCGCGCGTGCTTGAGAAAGTCAGTTCCTTTGGTTATCAGGTGCCGTATTACCACTGCAAAGCCTGCGGTTTTGTCTTTCAGAACGCTGCCGCCAGCAAAGCCGCTGACCCCGCCTTTTACGCCGAGACATACCGGAAGCTCTATCAGGCGACCGAAGAACCAACCCCCAAAGACCTGCGCCAGCAAAGCTTGCGGGCGGAGGAACAGGTGCGCTTCCTGCGTTCCTGCGGGGTGAACGCGCCCGGGCGCGTGCTGGATATTGGCGCGTCGAGCGGGCGCATGCTTTTGGCGCTGCGCGAAGCGTTTCAGGCGGAAGCCGTTGGGGTGGAGCCTGGGAACGCCTACCGCGCCCTGGCGGAAGCGGAAGGTTTACGCATGTTCCCCTCCGTGGAGAGCCTGCTCGAAAGCCAGCCGCAGCCTTTTCAGCTGGTCAGCCTGATGCACGTACTGGAGCACTTTGACGACCCGCTTGGCAGCCTGCGCCGGATCCGTGAGAAGCTGCTTTCACCCGGGGGCTGGCTTTTGCTGGAGGTGCCGAACTTTTACGCGCACAACAGCTACGAACTGGCGCATCTCAGCTGCTTCACTTCTGCCAGCCTGCGCGAGATGCTGCGCAAAGCTGGCTACCGGGTGGTTTGCCTGCGCAGGCACGGCTACCCGCGCTCGAAGCTTTTCCCGCTCTTTTTGAATGTTTTGGCAGTGCCGCTGGAGACCCCCTCCGAGGAGCGAGCGACCCGGAAGGAACTCTGCGTGCCTGCCCGCCGGAAACTGGCTATGCTCTGGCGGAGAGCGCTTTCGCGCCTTCTGCCGCGCAAAGCCTGGCTGCCGTTGGAGGGTTGAGAGATGCCATTAATCACGCTCTTCAGCGCCCCCAAACCCTTTACCAACCCGCACATCGCGCTCATTCAGCGCAACGCGCTGGCGTCCTGGCAGGCGCTTGGTTCGGATGCGGCGGTTGCCCTGGTCGGGGACGAACCCGGCATCGCCGAGGCGGCCGCGGAGTTTGGCTTCACGCATCTGCCGCAGGTAGCCGTGAACGCCTTGGGCACGCCGCTGATAAGTTCCATCTTCGCGCTGGGTCGAAGCCTGAACGAAAGCCCTTATCTGGCCTATGTGAACGCAGACATCCTGCTTTTCCCGGATTTTGTGGACTGCACCCGCCGCGTGGGAGCGGTTTTGGAACGTTTCCTCTTGGTTGGGCGGCGTTGGGACCTGGACGTGGAAGACCTTTTGCGTTTTGACCCTGAGGGGCAGGCCGCGCTTTTACAAAAACTACAGGCCGAGGGGCGGCTGCATGCCCGCACCGGCAGCGATTACTTCATTTTCCCGCGAGCTTGCTTTCAGGATATTCCGGATTTTACCGTCGGGCGCGCCGGCTGGGACAACTGGATGATTTACCAGGCCCGCGCGCAGGGCTGGCCCGCCGTGGATGCCAGCGCTGACCTGCGGATTATCCATCAAAACCACGACTACAGCCACCTGCCAAATGGGCAGCAGCATTACCGCTTGCCTGAAACCGGCGAGAATGTGCACTTGGCGGGCGGGTGGCGCACCATTTTTGTGCTTGATGACGCCTCACACCAGCTGCTGGATGGAAAAATCGCGGCTTTCCCCAGCGGCTGGAACAAATTTTGGCGGGAAGTTCAACACTTTCCGCTGCTCAAATGGCATAATTACGCGCTCACGCAAATCCTCTTCACGCTTTTCCACCCCAAGCGTGCCTGGGGTGAGTTCTGGAAAAACCGCGCGTTTCAAAAAGCCCGTAAGGAAGCATAGCCTATGCCCAGAATTGGCATTAACCCGTCCCGCAACCAAAACGTCAGCTACAGCCCCCCGCGCGTGACTGTGGCGGTGCTGGTGTACGCGCCGCATCAGGCCGGCTACTTCCAGCACCGCATGGACGTCACGCGCCTGACCCTGGAGAGCATCCTCACCAATACGGAGAAACCCTACGAACTGCTCGTGTTTGATAATGGCAGCTGCCCGGAAATGGTTGCTTATCTGCAAGGTTTGTTCGCGCAAGGGAAGATTGACCGCCTGGTGCTCTCCGCGCAGAATATTGGCAAGCTGAACGCGCTGTACCGCATCGCGCAGCTGGCATCCGGCAGCGTGATTGCCTACAGCGATGACGACGTTTACCACCTGAAAGGCTGGCTGCCCGCGCACCTTGAGGTGTTGGACACTTTCCCGAATGTTGGCGCGGTAACCGGCTTTTACATCCGACAGCGCGTGGTGATGAGTTCGGATAGCACCCTGGCTTGGGCAAAAAGCTCTGCCGACGCGGTGGAACGCGGTCTGCTGATGCCGCGCAAGTGGGAAATAGAGTATATGGATAACTCCGGACGCACGGAAGAACGCTACCAAAGCGAAGTCGCCGGCGTGGAGGACGTGGTCGTTTCATATCACGGCCTGAAAGCCTGGGTCAGCGCCCATCACTTTGAGATGCTGGCGCCCAAAAAGGTACTGCTGGAAGTGTTGGGGGAGATGCTGGTGGAGGGCTGGAGCGACCAACTGATGGGCAGGATGGTGGAGATGGACGACCGCATGGACGCCAAAGGCTACCTACGCCTGACTACCTACGCGCAAACCATGCGCCTGCTGGGCAACGCGCTGGATGAAGAAGTGGCCGCGTTGGCGGCCCGGGATGGCATCCACGCTGAAGCTGCCGCCAGCGCCAAGCCGCGCAGCGGCTTACTAAGACGCATCACGGGAAACCGCAAAATTCGCAACGGCATTCAAGGTTTGATTAATTGGCTTTATGGGCTGCTGCACCAGAGCGGGAGGGAATGATGCGGTTTCTCATCGTGGGTCTGGGTTCCATCGGCAGGCGGCACCTGCGCAACCTGCGCGCTCTCGGAGAGCAAGACATCCTGCTTTTCCGCACGCACCGCGCCACCCTGCCGGATGAAGACCTGGACGGGCTGCCGGTGTTCACGGATTTACACCAGGCGTTGGCTAAAAAACCAGACGGCGTCATCATTGCCAACCCAACCGCGGCGCACCTGAGTTCGGCGCTGCCTGCCGCGCGGGCTGGCGCGAATCTATTGATTGAAAAGCCCGTCTCGCACACGCTGGAAGGACTGGACGCGCTGAAGGAAGCCCTGGCGCTCAATCAGGCCCGGGCGATGGTCGGTTTCCATTTTCGTTACCACCCGGTTTTAGGCGAAGTCCGGCAAATCCTGGCAGAGGGCAGCCTGGGATGGACGCTCTCCGGCCGCGCCCATTGGGGCGAATACCTGCCCGGCTGGCACCCCTGGGAGGACTACCGCGCTTCGTATGCGGCGCGGGCAGACCTGGGAGGCGGCGTGACCAATACGCTCTCCCACCCCTTTGACTACCTGCGTTGGATGCTCGGGGAAGTCGTTTCGGTGCGCGCCGAGATGAGCAAACTCAGCGACCTGGAGCTGGACGTGGAGGATAATACCGAGGCGCTGCTGGAGTTCGCCAACGGCGCGCGCGTGTCCGTCCATCTGGATTACTACCAACAGCCGCCTTCCCACACCCTGGACTTTGCTTGTGAACGCGGCAGAATCCTGTGGGATAACGCGGACGGCAGCGCGCGGGTATTGCCCGCGGACGGCCAAAACAGCCGGCTGATTATCCCGCCGGAGGGCTTTGAACGCAACGAAATGTTCCTGGCGGAAATGGCGGACTTCGTTCGCCTGTGCCGGGGTGAGATTTTTGAATATTGTTCGCTGGAAGACGGCATCCGCGTGCAAGAGATTGTGGCAGCGGTCCGGCAGTCCCACGCGCAGGAAGGTCGGCGCGTCAGCCTGGAGTGAAAGCGGGAGGCGCCCTGGTGGTAAAATCTAAACGGAAATTCACGGGATTAGCATAAAAAATGGAACAAAACATCCTGAGCAAATTTGACATGACCGGGCGAACGGTGTTGGTGACCGGCGCGGGCGGCTTGTTAGGCAAGCAGTTCTCGCTGGCGCTGGCGCAGGCTGGCGCGAACGTGATGCTGGCCGACCTGGCGGACGACCTGGCGCTGGGGCAGGCGGAATATATCCGCTCCCTGGGCCTGCGCGCGGAAGCGGTGCGAGTGGATGTGATAGACCCGCACTCCACGCGCGCCATGGTGCGAAAAACCCTGGAGTGCTTTGGCCGGCTGGACGTGCTGATTAACAGCGCGGCGATGGACCCCAAATTTGACCCGCAGCACCAGGGCCAGCAAGCCGCCAACGCCTTTGAAACCTATTCGCTCGAAAACTGGCGTAAAGCCCTGGATGTGAACCTGACTGGTATGTTCCTGGCTTCCCAGGCAGCCGTCGAACCCATGCTTGGGCAGGGCGCCGGCGTGATTGTGAACATCTGCTCAACCTACGGCCTGAACGGACCCGACCAGCGCATCTACGAGCGCCCGGACGGCAGCCGTTCTTATAAGCCGGTCTATTACTCCGTCACTAAAGCCGGTGTACTGGGCTTCACGCGCTACCTGGCGGCGTACTATGCCGGCAAGAACATCCGCGTAAACGCGCTCACGCCCGGCGGCGTCTATCATGGGCACGACGAACACTTCACCCGGTCTTATTCCGCAAAAACCATTTTGGGCAGGATGGCGAACCTGGATGAAATGAGCGCGGCGATGCTCTTTCTGGCTTCGGACGCGTCTTCGTATATGACCGGCAGCAACCTGGTGGTTGATGGGGGTTGGACGGCATGGTAAAAAAGCCTGAAGTGCTGGCACTCATCCCGGCCCGCGGCGGTTCCAAGGGCATTCCGCGTAAGAACATCCGCGATTTCGGGGGGGCTCCCCTGATTGCCTGGAGCATTGCCGCCGCTTTGCGCGCCGAGACGGTTACGCGCGTGATTGTTTCCACGGATGACGAAGAAATCGCGGCGGTGGCGCGGGAGTGGGGCGCCGAAACGCCCTTTTTGCGCCCGGCGGAACTGGCGCAAGACGACACCACCGACTATCCGGTCTTTCGGCATGCTCTGGACTGGCTGGCAGCGCATGAAAATTACCGCCCCGAAGTGGTCGTGCAGCTGCGCCCGACCTCGCCGGTGCGCCCTATCCACCTGGTTGATGACGCGGTGAAACTGCTGTTGGCGCACCCTTCCGCGGATTGCGTGCGCGGGGTGGTGCCTTCCGGGCAGAACCCTTTCAAAATGTGGAAGCTGGACCCCGAAAGCGGACGCATGCTGCCGCTGCTGCGGGTGGAAGGCGCCCCCGAGCCTTATAACGCCCCGCGCCAACACCTGCCCAAAACGTATTGGCAAACAGGGCATATTGACGCCATCCGCGCCGGAACAATCCTGAATAAAAGCTCGCTCACCGGCGATGTAATCCTGCCGCTGATGATTGACCCGCGCTACACCGTGGATATTGACACGCCCGCCGATTGGGAGCGGTATGAACGCCTGCTGCAAGACCCGCAAATTCAGGCGGTGGACCCCCTGGTCAACCGACGCGCTTTCCCTGCCCGCGTCAGCCTGCTGCTGATGGATTTTGACGGCGTTTTGAGCGACGACCTGGTGATAACCGACCAGGATGGACGCGAATCCGTGCGCTGCAGCCGATCGGACGGCTTGGGTTTGAGCCTGCTGCGCGAAAACACGGATATCCAGGCGGCGGTGCTCTCCCGGGAAGAAAACCCGGTGGTCAGCGCGCGCTGCCGGAAGCTTAAGCTGGAAGTCTTTCAGGGCATCCGGGAAAAGGGTCTAGCGCTGAAAGAGCTCATCCTATCGCGCGGTTGGAAGCCCGAAGAAATCCTGTACCTGGGCAATGACCTGCCCGACCTGGCGGTGCTGCCGCTGGTCGGTTATTTTGCCGCCCCTGCCGACGCGCACCCGCAGGTTTTACGTCGGGCGGACTTAATCCTTAAACATCGCGGCGGGCGCGGCGCTGTGCGTGAAATTTGCGAACGCCTGCTAAAGAATACACACCATCAAAACATGGAGACACAATGAATCGCGAAGTGACTATTGGAAATCGCAAGGTTGGGGACGGACATCCCGCGTATATTATCGCGGAAATTGGGATTAACCACAACGGCAGCCTGGATTTTGCCAGGCAAATGATACTTGCCGCCCAGCAGGCGGGCGTGGACGCGGTGAAATTCCAGAAACGCACCCCCGAACTGTGCGTTCCGGAGCACCAGCGCAATCAGATGCGTGAAACCCCCTGGGGCTATATCACCTATCTGGATTACCGCTACAAGGTGGAATTCGGGCAGGAGGATTACCAGGAAATTGACCGCTACTGCAAAGAGCTCGGCATCGCCTGGTTGGCTTCTTCCTGGGACATCCCCTCTGTGGAGTTTATGGAGCAATTCAACCCGCCCGCGCACAAAATCCCATCCGCGCTGCTCACCGACCACGCCCTTTTGCGCGCCTACCGCGCCACCGGCCGCCCGCTGATTCTCTCCACGGGTATGTCCACTCTGGAAGAAATTAAGGAATCGGTCGCGCTGCTTGGCGAGGAGAACCTGATCCTGTGCCACACCACCAGCAGCTACCCCTGCCCTCCGGACGAACTCAACCTGCGCATGGTGCAGACCCTGCGCGGGATGTTCAACTGCCCCGTGGGCTATTCCGGGCACGAGGTGGGGCTGGTGCCCTCCGCCGTGGCGGTGGCTTTGGGCGCCTGCCTGGTGGAACGTCATATCACGCTGGACCGCGCCATGTGGGGCAGCGACCAATCGGCTTCGGTGGAACCGCAAGGCATCGAACGCCTGGTAAAGTACATCCGCGTCACCGAACAGGCGCTGGGCGACGGCGTTAAGCAGGTCTATGACAGCGAAAAATCGTCTTTGAGCAAACTCAGACGCTTCAGTCAGTAGGTATGGCAGCCAAAAACCTTATTTTACGCGCGCGCAGAAGGCTGAAGCTCATCTGCGCGCACCAGAAAAGCGACCAGCGCACCCGCCGGGCAGCCGCGCTTGTGGCAGAGCAGGCTCCAAAACCAGAAGGCGCGCCTTTGGTATTCTTTAATGCCAGCACGCGCCTTTCGGGGATGAGCTTGAACGCCGCTTTCAGCCTGCTATCTGCCTGGTCTTTGCGCCTGCAGGGCACGCCGGTGGTCAATTTTGTCTGTCAGCGCGGCATGACCCAGTGCGTTTTGGGCACCGACCGCGCCGAACCGCCCAAAGCTCCTCCCTGCAAAAGCTGTATGCGCCAGTCCCGCGCGCTCTACCACGACGGCGTGAATAAACCCTTTGGCTTTGGGTCGGATGCCGCGCTGGACAAGGCACTGAGCGGGCTGGATTTGGCAGGTTTGAGCGCGTTCAGCTGGCAGGGTATGCCCCTGGGCGAGCTGGTTTTGCCCAGCGCGCGCTGGATCCTGCGCCGGCACCACCTGCAGGAAGACCCCGTCACCCTGCGCATCCTGCGGGAATACATCCGCTCCGCCTGGTCCATAAGCCTTCGCTTCATTACCCTGTTGGATGAAGTAAAACCTGCCGCGGTAGTGGTGTTCAACGGGATGCAGTACCCGGAGGCTGCCGCCCGTTGGGTAGCCCGCCAAAGGGGGCTGCCGGTCTACTCCCACGAGGTTGGTTTGCGCCCGATGAGCGCGTTTTTTACCCCCGGCGATGCCACTGCCTACCCGCTGACGCTCCCGGAGGACTTTGAGCTGAATGAAACCCAAAACGCGCGACTGGACGCTTATCTGCAGAAGCGCTTTCAGGGCAACTTCATTATGGCGGGTGTGCGCTTTTGGCCTGAGATGAGCGGATTGGACCCGGAATTCGTCGCGCATGCCAAAAACTTCCGGCAGCTCGTGCCCGTCTTCACCAATGTGATATTTGATACCAGCCAACCGCATGCCAATCTGCTCTACGAGGATATGTTCACCTGGCTGGATGAGGTTTTGGAAACCGCGCGGGCGCACCCGGATACGCTCTTCGTCATCCGCGCGCACCCGGACGAAGCCCGCAAAGGCAAAGCCAGCGAAGAATCTGTGGCGGAGTGGGCGCGGCGCAAACAGGTGGAGCAGCTTCCGAACATCCGCTTCATCCGCCCGGAAACTTACATCAGCTCTTATGATTTAATCCGGATGGCGAAGTTCGTCATGGTTTACAACTCCACCATCGGGTTGGAGGCGTCTATTCTGGGGGCGCTGGTGTTGGCTGCCGGGCGCTCCCGCTACAGTCAGGCGGATACTGTGAACTTCCCCGCCAGCCGGCAGGAATATCAGCGCGAACTGGAGAAACTGCTGCTCGCCCAGGCGGTGAGCGCCCCGGAGCGCTGCCGCCAGAATGCCCGCCGCTTCCTGTATTATCAGCTTTATCGCTCGTCCCTGCCTTTCGACGCGTTTCTTGAGGAAGATCAGACTTGGGCGGGCTACGTGCGTCTGAAAACATTTGACCCGCGCGAGCTTTTGCCAGAAAACTCCCCAACCATGCGCGTTATTTCTGACGGGCTGCTTGCGGGCGGCGATTTCCTGTTGAAGGAGGACTAAATGAGCCTGGAAAAAATTGTCGCGCTGGTGCCCATGCGGCACACTTCCGTGCGCGTGCCCGGTAAAAACTACCGTCCTATCGCGGGTAAACCGCTCTATCACCACATCCTGGACACGCTGCTTTCCTGCCCGGAAATTTCGCAGGTGGTGGTGGACACCGACAGCCCGGTTATTCTGGAAGGGCTGGCGAAAGACCTTCCAGGCGTGACCGCGCTGCTCCGGCCCGAACATCTGCGCGCGGATACCATCCCGACCAATGAAATTCTGATGCACGACACCGCGCAGGTTCCCGCCGATCTCTATTTGCAGACGCACAGCACCAACCCGCTGCTGCGCGCGCAGACCATCTCGGCGGCTGTCCGCGCGCTCAAGGATGTGTACCCGGCTTACGACTCGCTATTTGGCGTGACCCGGCTGCAAACCCGTCTGTGGGACGAATTAGGCAGGGCTATCAATCACAACCCGGCTGTGCTTCTGCGCACCCAGGATCTGCCGCCTGTGTATGAGGAGAACTCTTGTATCTATCTCTTCACGCGTGAAACACTGGCGCAAAGACGCAACCGCCTGGGCGAGCGCCCGCTGATGTTCGCCATCCCGGCAGAAGAAGCCTGGGATATTGACGAAGAAATTGATTTCACCGTCGCTGATGTTTTACTCCGCGCGCGAAAGGAAGCAAAATGAAAGACGTCCTGATTTCCGCCCCCTATATGCTGCCCTTCATGCAGCGCTTCACGCCGGTTCTGACGCGGCTTGGCATGCGCGTAATTATTCCGGACGTGCATGAACGCCTTTCGGAAGAGGAACTGCTGAGGTATGCCGGTCAGTTTGACGGTACGATTTGCGGGGACGATCGCTACACGCGGCGGGTGATCCAGGCTTGCCATCCGCGCCTGAAAGTTATTTCCAAATGGGGCACCGGTATTGATTCTATTGACCAGGAAGCCGCGGCGGAATTTGGCGTTGGCGTGCGCAATACCCCCAACGCGTTCACTGTTCCCGTCGCGGAGAGTGTGCTCGGGTATATGCTCAGCTTCGCGCGCCGTTTTGGAACCATGGACAGCGCGATGAAAGCCGGCGAATGGAAGAAGATCCCTGGCTACACCCTCAGCGAAAAAACCCTGGGCGTGGTTGGGGTTGGCAACGTGGGTAAAGCCGTGCTTCGGCGCGCCAGGGCTTTTGGGATGACACTGCTGGGGAATGACATCGTGGAAATCGCCCCCGATTTTTTGCTGGAAAACAGTGTGGAATCCGTGCCGCTGCGAGAATTGCTGGAACGTTCGGACTTTATCAGCCTGAACTGCTCACTCAATCCCTCGTCCTATCATTTAATGAACGCGGAAAGCTTTGGCTGGTGCAAACCCGGCGCGCTGTTGATAAATACCGCCCGCGGACCCGTGGTGGAGGAAGCCGCCCTGGTAAGCGCGCTGCAATCCGGCCGCCTGGCTGGCGCGGCGCTGGACGTTTTTGAGGTGGAACCCCTGCCCGCGGAAAGCCCGCTGATTGGCATGGAGAACGTTTTTCTCGCGCCGCATAATTCCAATTCCAGCCCCTTTTATTGGGAACGCGTGCATTGGAACAGCATCCGCAACCTCGCGCTGGGCCTGGAGCTCCCCGTCGGGGATATTGCCAATATTAAGGCGCTGGAACAGCAAGCCTGAAAGGAGCAGTAAATATGACCGAGCAGTCACAACGCGTTGTTCTGATTACTGGTGCCGCCGGCGGCGTCGGGCAGGCTGCTGTACAGCTTTTTTCTGAGCGGGGCTGGCGCGTCATTGGCGTGGACCGCAAAGAACGCCCCGTGGACTTCCCCACGGACGGGCTGTTTCTACAGACAGATATCGCCCTGCCGGAAAATATCGAGATGGTCTTTCGGGAAGCTTCCCGCTTCACGTCAAGGCTGGACGCGCTGGTGAATAATGCCGCCTATCAGCTGGCCAAACCCCTGGTGGAGACAACCGCAGAAGAATGGGATCTGGTGATGGCAAGCAACCTGCGCCCGGCGTTTCTGAGCGCCAAATTTGGGCATGCCCTGCTGAAAGCCGCGGGCGGGGCAATCGTGAACGTCTCTTCCGTGCACGCGGTTGCCACTTCAACGGGCATTGCCGCTTACGCTGCCAGCAAAGGCGGCATGCTGGCGCTCACGCGCGCCGTCGCGATTGAATTCGCGCCCGATAACATCCGCGTGAACGCTGTGCTGCCAGGCGCGGTGGATACGCCTATGCTGCGGGCGGGTTTTAACCGCGGGCACCTGGCGGCTGGTTCGGAAGAAGAACAATTGGCTGCCCTGGCGCGCAAGACGGTTAATGGGCGCGTGGCAAAGCCGGTCGAAATTGCCACGGTGATCTACTTTCTGGCGGATAACACCCAATCCAGCTTCATGACCGGGCAGGCAGTGGTGGTGGACGGCGGCGCGACCGCGCGGCTGAGTACGGAGTGAACCGGTATGCCCGCCAAAACAGGCCTGAACCTTCCACCGCGCCTGATGGAAACCGCCCGTAATCTTTATGACGGCGTCCGTCGGCTGCCGGAGCTGCCCGCGGCATATTTGCACCCCTGGCGGCGCGAATCCATCCGCAAGCTGAGCCTGCTGAAAGACGCCCATAAGGGCGAACGCTGCTTTTTGATTGGCAACGGACCCAGCCTGAAGCATACCGACCTTTCACGGCTGAAGAACGATTTCAGTTTTGGCTTCAACCGCATCTTTCTGGCAGCGGAAGAACTGAATTTTTCGCCTTCCTGCCTTGTCTCGATTAACGACCTGGTCATTGAGCAGTCCGCGCGGGAATTCCAGGCCTTGAAAATGCCCAAGTTTTTTGCCTGGCGCTCGCGCGAATGGGTGGGAATGGACGCCAATACGCACTTCCTGTACACTTCTTACACTACGCCAAAATTCGCGCGCGATGTGAGGGGGCGGGTGTGGGAAGGCGCTACGGTTACAAACGTTGCCCTGCAGCTGGCATATTTCATGGGCTTCAGCACGGTCATCCTGGTGGGGGTGGACCACAGCTTTGTTACCAAAGGCACGCCAAACACGACGGTGCAGTCTGAGGGGGATGACCCCAACCATTTTTCAGCGGCATATTTTGGCAAAGGCTTCCGATGGCAGCTGCCGGACCTGGAAACTTCGGAGTTGGCATACCGCATGGCGCGCAAAGCCTATGAAGCGGACGGGCGGCAGGTATTGGACGCGACCATCGGCGGCAAGCTGGAGGTTTTCCCGAAGGTGGCGTACGACAGTTTGTTCGCGTGATTTTGTTTGTCCGCGTGCCCTGCCGGATTTTTAACCCTCCTGAACCCGACCAAGACAGACTCGCCTTCACCCTCGCGCGGAGGAGATAAGGAATTAAAAAAACCAGGAAAACCGCTGCTAAAGGCAGTTTTCCTGGTGAATGACGAACCACAGGTTACTTGCTGAACTCCGCGATGACCAGATTATTGGCATCATAGAGGGTCAGTTTATTCCCCTCAATGCTGTAGTGTGTCACTTTGGCGACGGCATTCAGGTAAGCGGTCTCCTGTTTCATCACGCCTTCATCCGCGCAGGCCATCAGCGTGGAAGCCAGTGTGCCGAAGGAGAGCTTTTGCCCGTCCTGTTGGAACGCGCCGCTATAGGTGTTGCAGCCGCTCGAACCAGAGACATTGCCATCTTTGAACTCAACATGAATTGCCGTATCCAGAAGCACGCTCACCAGGTTGGTTCCGTCGTTGAAGGCGTTCAGGTTCCAAATCTTCCCTTCCAGGGTCATATCCTGCGGGGCGAACACCAAAACAACTTTGCCGGAAGCATCCGCGACCAACAGTTTTCCGTCTTCGACGCGGTATGAGGCGGCCGCTTCAAGCGCTTTGAGGTACGCCGCTTCCTGCTCCATCAGACCGGCAGGTTCGAGGCAAGCCATCATGGTTGTTGCCAGAGGGCTGAAAGTCAGGGCGCCGTCTTTTATTTTGTAGCTGCCGTTGAAGCGGTTGCAGGAGGCATTTCCGCCGACCTCTTTATCACCCTGGAAAGACAAGCTTGGCAGGGTGTTTTCAATCACGGGGGAGCCGTTGATTTGCTCCAGCACCCAATGCGTGCCGTTCAATGCCGGATGGTTCGCGCTTCCTTTTCCGCCGCAGGCGGAGAGGAACAGAGCGACTACCAATAAAGAAATCCAAAATTTATTTTTCATATCTCAAAACTCCTATTTGTTTACTCTGGATATGACGTTCATAGGATTGGATTTGTTCCCCAAACAGCGCCCCAAGACCTGCCGCGAGCAAAAACGGCTGGATTTCCCCGGAGCGCGTTCCCATCCGTCGGCGATAGGCGCGCCGGCAAGCAAAAAAAGCGGTAATGCGTGACCTCTGTCCAAACGATAAAACCCCGCGGTTTTTTTTGGGTGATTTTCGGGTTAATCGGCCGGCTGCCTGCGCAAGCCCCTGCCGCTTTGGGCGCCGCAGAACGCGGAGGGTGCCTGGCATTGCTTCCGCGCCAATGGGTATAATACACACATGCCCGCATCCGCGCTTTTTTCCATCATCACGCCTTCATTCAACCAGGCCCGCTACCTGGAACAGACCATGCTGAGCGTCCTCGGGCAGGACTATCCGGATATTGAATACTGGGTTGTGGATGGGGGTTCCACCGACGGCAGCGTGGATATCATCCGGAAATACGCGCCGCGGCTCGCCGGTTGGGTCTCAGAGCAAGACAGCGGACAGGCCGACGCGGTCAATAAGGGCTTCGCGCGAGCCTCCGGTGAATATGTGGCCTGGCTGAACTCGGACGACCTGTACTATCCCGGCGCGCTCAGGGAAGCCGCGCGCGCTCTGGAAGCCAACCCGAGTGCCTCTTTTGTTTTCAGCGATGTGGAATCCATTGACGGGACGGGCAAGGCTTTCAACCGCATGCGTTACGGCGCCTGGGGGCTGGCGGACCTGATGCGTTTTCGGATTATTGGTCAGCCGGGAGTGTTTATGCGCCGCTCCGCGCTGTTGGAGGCGGGCTTTTTGGATACCAGCTATCACTACATCCTGGACCACCACCTTTGGCTGAGGCTGGCGGCTTTGCGCCCCCCTTATTACGCCCCCGGCGCCTTGTGGGCAGCCGCGCGTATGCACCCGGACGCGAAAAACACAGCCCAGGCGGCAGCATTCGCGCCCGAAGCGCTGCGCCTGGCGGATTGGCTGCTCGAGGACCCGCGCTTTCAGCCCCTGGCAGGCCGAATGGAAAAACAAATCCGGGCGGGAGCCCGACGTTTTGGCGCGTTTTATCTGATGGAAGCCGGCGAACCCCGGGCGGCTCTCGCAAGCTACGCCCGCAGCTTGACCCTCAGCCCGGCTGACGCGCTGCAAGATTGGCGTCGGATGCTCTCCGCCTTGGCTGGCGTTCTGGGCCTGGACGCGTTGACGGGAAAAGCCCGCCAGCTTAGAAGGGACCGCTACAAGGCAAATGTGGACCGGGAGGAGCCGGATTGATGAGCGAAGCTGAGTTTCCCAGGGTGACCATCGTCACGCCGTCTTTCAACCAGGCGGCATATCTCCCCGAGACCATGCGGTCGGTGTTGGAGCAAGACTACCCGAACCTTGAATACATCGTCATGGACGGCGGATCGGAAGACGGCAGCGCCGCTATTATTCGCGGATTCTCTGAGCGGCTGGCATATTGGCAGTCTCAACCCGACCAGGGGCAGACCGATGCCATCAACCAGGGCTTCGCGCGGGCAAGCGGAGAAATTCTGGCGTGGCTGAACTCGGATGACCTGCTCTTTCCCGGAGCGGTGCGCGCGGCGGTCCGCCAGCTGCAAGCGCATCCTGAGGCCGGCATGGTCTATGGAGACGCGCTGCTCATCAACGCGGCGGGCAAAAAAATCGGAAATTTCCCGGCGGCGCAAACAGATTACAAAAAGCTGCGCCGGGGTTATGTGCATATCCCCCAGCAAGCGGCTTTCTTTCGCGCGGATTTGTGGCGGCAGGTAGGTCCGCTGGACCCAACGTTTTACTTCGCGATGGATTATGACCTGTGGGTGCGGTTGGCCGCGAAAGCGCCTTTGGTGTATGTGCCCGAACTGTGGGCAGCGTTTCGCTTGCATGGGGATGCCAAATCCATTGCCGCGGACGACCGCTGCTGGCCGGAGATGCTGCGCGTGCACTACCGCGATGGGGGGAGTAAGTACGCGCCGATTGTGGCCAAGTATTGGCTGCGCAAACTGGTGGCTCCAATCCTGATGCGAAAGCGCAAAAAGCAGCTTGATGCAGGGGATTAGCGGAGCGCGGCAAAAACAGTCCGGAATATAGACTTAACCATCAAAAACAGATGCCTTACCGCGGGCAGGACAAAAAAGGAAAAACCCTGGCTGCGTGAGCCTTTCGATTTGCTACTCTCGTTCGGGAGGAGGGCTCTAGAATAAACCCTTGCGCTAATAACGCGTCTGGTATAAAATAATCGCAATTTAACACGCCTTGTGGGCGCCGGATCAAGGGAACCGGCGCAAAAGGATCGCCAGTAAGACAGGACGCAGATTAGTGGCGATCCTTTTTTTAATGCCCTTCAAAGAAAGCGACCGTAACCCCATCCCCGCCTTCTTTTTCTCCGCCCTGTTCCCAGCGTTTGACGTAAGAAGAATGCTGTAAAACATCCCGTACCACCTGGCGCAGCGTGCCGGTACCTTTTCCATGAATGATGCGCCCGAAGGGCAAGCCGGAAAGATAACCCTGTTCCAGGTACGCTTCAAGTTTATCCAGCGCGTCTTCCACCCGCATACCGCGCATATCCAGTTCCATCCCAGGGGAGGCAACGCTGGGCAGCTGGGTTTTACCCACTGTGGGCCGCGGTTCTTCTTTGGTCGCGGAGAAATCCGGAGCAGTTTTACGCTGCACTTCCTGCGGCTTAAGGCGCATCCGCAGCATCCCCACCTGAACTTCAATCTCCTCACCGTCCACGGAGCTTACCACGCCTTCCGTTCTCAGCTTGCGCACCATCACGCGCTCCCCGGGCTTCAGCGGTCCGCTTTCCGCTTTTGGTTTGGGTGGGCGGGTTTTACGAGCCGCTTGCTTCTGGTGTTCCTCCACCTGCTCCAGCTTCTGAAGAATTGGTTCCAACTCTGCCAGCGGTTCGTTCTTTTTCAGCATTCCGCGGCGCAGTTCGTTCAACTCGGAACGTAAGGTTTCCACTTCCTCTTCCGCTTTTTGCCGGGCTCTTTCCAGGATCCCGGCTTGTTCTTCTTCAATCTGGTTCAGGCGGGCGTTCAGCTTCGCGCGCTGGTCTTCCAATTCGCGCCGGATATTTTCCGACGCTTCGTAATTGGCGCGGGTCAAATCGCGCTGGCGGTGGATCTCATCCAGCAGGTCTTCAGCCCGCAAATTGGTCGGATTCAGCTCGGCGCGCGCGTCATCCACGATGGCTTTGGCGAGCCCCAGCCTTTCCGCGATTGCCAGCGCGTTGGAGCGCCCGGGCAGCCCCAGAATCAGGTGATAGGTCGGCTTGAGCGTGTCCAGGTCGAATTCTAGACTGGCGTTGATGACTCCTTTGGTGGCGTGCGCGAAGCTTTTCAGTTCCGGGTAGTGCGTGGCGATGATATTGGTAATCCGGCGTTCCAGCAGGTAAGTTAATACCGCCCGTGCCAGCGCGGAACCCTCCTGGGGATCGGTACCCGCGCCAAGTTCGTCCAGTAAGACCAGCGAGCGGTAATCCGCGCGCTTGAGGATGCGCACGAGTTGGCTGATGTGCCCCGAAAACGTGGATAAGGACTGCTCGATGGACTGTTCATCGCCAATATCGGCGAAAACGTCGCGGAACAGGCTCAGGCGCGAGCCAGACAGCGTCGGAATCTGCATGCCGGACTGCGCCATCAGCACCAGCAAGCCGACAGTTTTCAATGAGACAGTCTTGCCGCCGGTGTTGGGCCCGGTGAGCACCACTGAGAAGGTCTGTTCATCAAGCGTCACGTCAATCGGGACGACTTTGGCTGGGTCTAACAGCGGATGGCGCGCGCGGCGCAGCATGATGACGCTGCCCGGGTGGAATTCGGGCGGCTTCTCCGCGAACGGCACCAGTTCCGGTTCCACGGCGCGCAAGTCTTCGGCGTAGCGCGCTTTCATCAGCGCCAGGTCTATGGCAGCCATCGCCTCCACGCCCAGTATCAGGCTTTCGGCTTGTTCGGCGATGCGCGTGCTGAGCCCGTGCAAGACGCGCAGAACCTCATCGCGTTCTTGCAGCTCCAACTCGCGCACCTTGTTGTTCCATTCCACCACCGCGATAGGCTCAATGAAGAGCGTCGCGCCGGAAGCGGATTGGTCGTGCACGATGGCTTTGATGCGCCCTTTAAACTCCGCGCGCAGCGGCAGCACGTACCTTCCCCCGCGCTGGGTGATAATGGGCTCCTGAAGCATGCGGGCGCTGTCGGCGTCGTTGACATAACGGGAAAGTCTATCCATCAGGCGCGCGTGGCTGATTTTCATTTCCGAACGGATGCGTCCCAGAGCTTCGGAGGCGCTGTCCAGCACCTCACCGCGGTCTGAAATCGTGCGGGAAATCAGGTCCACCAGTCCCAGGCCGTCTGTCAGGCCCTCCGCCAGCTCCGCCATGCGCGGGGCATTGGCGCGGTGGTCTTCCAGGATGTGCCGGGCGGTGCGCGAGATAATCAGGGTTGCGCGGATAGCCAGCAGGTCCACGGCTTCGAGCGTCACGCTGCGCAGGGTCAGGTCCACCAGCGGGCGCATATCCACGGCGCCCGAGAAGTTCAGGTCGTTATTTACCGAGAGCAGGTAGCGCGCCTCGCGGGTCAGCTGCTGCATTGCCAGGGCTTTTTCCAGGCTGCTGGTGGGGCGCAGCGCGTCTGCCAGGGCTTCGGAGGCGCTGAAAGCCGCGTAAGTTTTCAGCTTCCCCAGAATTTTCGGATATTCGAGAAGGATTAAAGATTTCGGGTTCATGACCAGAAAAGTGTATCATGATTGCCTGTTTCCGAAGCGGTTGGCGGCGCGCGTTTTTGGGGCTTTGCACGCGGACGGCTGGATTACTTAATTTATTCTTGCCGGGTCAGCTGTTTTCAGAACAAGAATCGCGGCGTACCGCGTATACCTTACATTACGCGCCGAAAAAAGGAAGCATTCCTATGAGGAACTCTATTATTGGACGGCAAACATTCAGGGGCTTCGCCAGCAGGTCCGGAGTAACCAGCGCCGGGTTCACGGGCAGCACGTCCCGCGCCTGTGTGTTCAAAATAAAGCGCCGGAACGCGCAAAGTTCCGGTACAATAACTGCATGTTGCTCATCCATAACACTTCCTTTGTATACCCACTGACCCCTTCCGCACAACGCGGCAGCGCGCTCGGGACGTTGAACCCTGTGCCCAACGGCGCGGTCCTCTTGGACGGCGAGCGGATTCTATCGGTTGGCGCGCCAGCCGACCTGCTGCTCCAACACCCGGAAGCCGACTTGCTCGATGCCGGGGGAAATGCCGTCTTGCCCGGCTTTGTGGACCCGCATACCCACCTGGTTTGGGCAGGGGACCGCGCCGACGAGTTTGAAATGCGCCTGCAGGGGAAAAGTTACATGGAAATCATGGCCGCCGGCGGGGGCATTGCCGCCACGCTGAAAGCCACCCGGGCTGCCAGCCCGGAACGCCTGCTGGAAGAAACCCGCCAGCGCGCGCAGACCGCGTTCCGCTACGGCACAACCACGCTGGAAGCCAAAACCGGCTACGGGTTGGACCTGGAAACTGAGTTTAAGCAGATGGAAGTTTTGCTTCGCCTCGACGAAGAAGGACCCCTGCAGATTATTCCCACGTACATGGGCGCGCATGCCGTCCCGCCTGACTATAAGGGAGATACCGCCGGCTATATCCGCTTTCTGACCCTGCAAGCCTTGCCTGAGCTGAAAAATTGGTGGCAAACCCATGCTCCCGGGCGGGCGCTGCCCTTTGTGGATGTTTTCTGCGAAGAAGGCGTGTTTGACCTGGCTCAGACCCGCGAGATTCTGGGCGCGGCGGCTGGGCTGGGCTTCCCGCTCAAGCTGCACGCGGACGAGTTTGCCAACCTGGGCGGCGCCAGCCTGGCAGTGGAACTGGGCGCGGTCTCGGCGGATCATCTGGTGAAGACTTCCGCGGAAGATATCCGCAGGCTGGGCGGTTCACAGACCGCGGCGGTCTCGCTGCCGGGCACGCCCTTTGGGCTGGCGCAAAGCGAGTACACCCCCGCCCGCGAAATAATCGCCGCGGGAGGCATTCTGGCGCTGGCAAGCGACCTGAACCCGGGCACCACCTGGAACGAATCCATGCAGTTTATTCAGGCGCTGGCTTGCCGCTACCTGAAGTTGACCCCAGCGGAAGCTTTGGTTGCCTCCACGATTAACGCGGCTGCCGCCCTGGGGCTGGCAGACCAGATAGGCTCGCTTACCCCGGGTAAACAAGCCGACCTGCTCATTCTCAACGTCCCGGATTACCGCATGCTCAGCTACCGTTACGGCACGAATCTTGTATCCAAGGTAATCAAGAAAGGTGCTGTTTATCCGGCAGTCTGAAGTATGCAGTCTTTTTTTGACCTTGAGTTCCTCAGGCAGTTCAACAACCTGCTGATTATCGGGTTGGGCGTGCTGGCGATTGTTTTCATCCTGCGCGGTGTCTTTAAGGTCGCCTGGAAAGTTATCAAAGTGATTTTTATCGTTTTGGGCTTGCTGGTCTTATTGGGCTGGCTTTTTGGATATATCCACATCAGCCTCGTTTGAGGCGTTATAATCCCCGTTATGACAATCAGCATTGAACAAGCGCGCGTGTGGTATGCCTCCGCGGACCCTGTGCATGACTTTGAACATGTTTTGCGTGTTTACCGGCTCGCGGAAAAAATCGCTCTGGCGGAAGGCGCGGACCTGGAAATCGTGCGGGCTGCCGCCTTGCTTCACGATTCGGTCGGTTCCGCTCCTGGCGGAGATGGGCAGGAACGTCTCGGGCATCACCTGACCTCTGCCCGCTTTGCCGGAGAGGTGCTCAGTGTCGAAAACTGGCAGCCCGAACGCGTTGAAGCCGTCCAGCACTGCATTCGCGCGCACCGTTTCCGCCATCAGGGCGAACGCCCTCAAACGCTTGAGGCGATGTGCCTGTACGATGCCGACAAACTGGACGTCTTGGGCGCGATTGGCGCGGCGCGCACGATTGCCTTTGCCGCTCTGGCAGGTCAACCTTTTTATTACGAGCCGTCCGAACGCTTTCTGCGCGAGGGCAAGACCGAGCCGGACGAACCGCACAGTTCTTATCACGAATATCTGTATAAACTGCGCAAAGTAAAAGACCATCTTTTTACAGCCACCGGCAAAGCCATTGCGGACCAGCGCCACAAATTCCTGGCGGATTTTTACGCGCAGCTGCAGGCGGAATGCCGCGGAGAACGATAACGGAAAGGGAAGATGATGATTGGAGCAGTTGCTGGCGATATTATTGGTTCAGTCTATGAGTTTGATAATCACCGCTCGGTGGATTTTCCGCTCTTCACCGAGTCCTCCACGTTTACGGACGACAGCGTGCTGACTTTTGCCACTGCTGCCGTACTGCTGGGCAAGGGGGAGTACGCGGCAGCGTATCAGGATTTCGCGCGCAGGTACCGCGGCCGCGGTTACGGCGGCAATTTCTACCGTTGGATTTACACGGATGACCCCAAGCCTTACAACAGTTACGGCAACGGCTCCGCCATGCGCGTCAGCCCGGTGGGTTTCGCCTTTGACAGCCTGGAAGAGACGCTGGCAGAGGCGCGGCGCAGCGCTGAGGTGACCCATAACCACCCGGAAGGCATCAAAGGCGCGCAGGCGACCGCGCAGGTGATTTTTATGTCCCGCAAAGGCGCGAGTAAGGCGGAAATCAAACGCGAAATTAATCAGCGCTATGGGTATGACCTTTCGCGTTCCCTAGAACATATTCGCGAAGTCAACCAATTCAACGCGACCTGCCAGGGTTCGCTCCCCGAAGCCATCAGCGTTTTCCTGGCTGGGGAAGATTATGAGCACACCATCCGCCTGGCGGTTTCTATCGGCGGGGATACCGATACGATTGCCTGCATTGCCGGCGGGATGGCACAGGCTTTTTACGGCAGCATCCCGGCTGGGATTGCGCGCGAAGTCCGCGCGCGCCTGTCGGCTGAATTCCTGCAATTTCTGGATGCTTTTCAGAATCGGTTTCCGGCCGCGTCCCCTTTACTGCACTAAGATTGGCGATTTTACGATAAAATTAGGCGGTGCCCACACAGGCTGATTTGCTTTGCGCGGGAACCGCCCGATCATATCTTCACAAGGTGATTTGATGACTTTACCGATGATTTTGCTGATTGTGATTATCTTCATCGCGATTGTTTTATTCGCGCTGGATGTGGTACCCGCGGATGTTATCGGCATTGGCATTATGGTTTCGCTGGTCGTCACCGGCATCCTCACCCCGGACGAAGGCATCCTGGGCTTTGGCTCGGAGACTGCCATAAAAACCCTGGGTTTGCTCCTGCTCACCACCGCCCTCATCAAAACCGGTTTGGTGCAGATGGCTACCAGCCGGATTGTGAATCAGGTGCGGGATGACCCAAACCGTTTGTTCTGGATTGTTTCGCTTGGAACCGCCGGCATGGGCTCTTTTACCAGCAACACTGCCTCGACGGCTTTCTTCTTGCCGGTGACCCTGAGCGTTTCCAAAAAGTTAAAGCAGCACCCCTCCAAAATGCTTATGTCCATGGCTTTCGCGGCTATTCTTTCCAGCTCGATGACCTCAATTGCCACCTCAACCAACATGGTTGTCAGCGGCTTGCTCACTTCTTACGGCTTGGCACCGATGGGCATCTTTGAATTGACCCCCATTGGTATCCCAATTTTGATAGTCGGGCTTTTATACATGTTCTTTATCGGCAGAAAGCTGATACCGGAGCGCGACCTGGAAGAAAATAACCGGACTCTTCCGCGGAATACCCGCTACTATGCCGAAGTGGAAATCCCAAAGAAATCACCCTGGGTTGAGAAAGAAATCCGACAGATTGACCTGCGTGGAGAATACGATATTTCCATTATCAATATTGAGCGTCCTGGTGAAGGTGAAATCAAACCTTCCGCCAAAACCACACTGCACGCTGGCGATCAGCTCGTTTTGGATGGTGACCGCGACGCGATTTTTGCTTTGAACGAGCATAAGACGGTCCGCTTCACCAGCGCTCCGGATGAAGACCTGCCGGAAGCCGTGAAGAAAAAGTACGGCATGGCGGAAGTAGTGCTGCTGCCTACCTCCAGCCTGGTCGGGAGAACACTGCGCGGACTGAGCTATCATAAACGCTTTGGCATTCAAGTGCTCGGCATCCAGCGGCGCGGCAAGGTCTTGCGCGAACGCCTGTTGAACGAACGCTTGCAAGTTGGCGATCAGATGCTCATCCACGGCGACACGGAAACAATCGCCAGCCTTGAAAGCGCCGACAACTTCAGAATTATCAGCGACACCATCGAAGAGCCGAAGAACACCAAAAAAGCGCCCATCGCGCTCATCATCTTTGTCTTAAGCATCGGGTTGGCGGCTGCGAATATAATTCCGTTGGCGATTTCATCCATGATTGGAGCGCTGCTGATTTTCCTCACGCGCTGCATCACGCCAGCCGAGGCATACAAGAGTATGAACTGGAGCGCGTTAATCCTGATCGGTTGTATGCTCGCTCTGGGTAAGGCTATGGACGCGTCGGGGCTGGCAACTTACCTCGCCGGGCAGTTGGTTTCGTGGACCGGCACCGGGCACGCCTACCTTTTGTTGGCGGCATTCTTCTTGCTGGCGATGATTCTGACCCAGCCGATGTCTAACCAGGCGGCAGCCGTGGTCGTTTTGCCGATTGCGATTCAGACCGCGCTGCAGCTGGGGTTGAACCCGCGCACCTTCGCGATGATGATTGCGGTTGGGGCGGCAACCTCGTACATCACCCCGTTGGAGCCGGCTTGTATGATGGTTTACGGCCCTGGCAACTACCGCTTTATGGATTTTGTCAAAGTCGGTTCGCTGCTTTCGCTGCTGATTTTTGGGATTGCCATGTTGATGGTGCCCTGGCTTTGGCCTTTATAGACCAGGAAAAACTTGCAGCCAATCTTGCCGGACACACGTTTGCCCGGCAAGTTTTTTATGGCTTTCTGGAACGCTCTTAGAGCCTAATCCCCGCTCTCGACTTCCACGCTCAGTCCAAAGCTTTGCGAGCTTAAGCCCAGCCCGCTGGCGGCCTTGGGGTTGGCATAGATTAAGGTGAGCGTTGTGCTGCCTGCCGCGAGAGCCTTGAAGCGCACGGTGGTGATGCCCCCGGAGGCGTTCGGGCCTTTATCCGCGATGTATTCGGCTTCGCCTTCCTGGCGCAGAATTTTCGCGTCCAGGTCTTGCGGCTGCCAGGTATAACCTTCGGCGGGGATGGTTGGAAGGCGCAGCTCCAGAACGTCGCCCACCTTCAGTTTGGCGGTAATGGGGTTGGGTGCGGGCTCGATTACGACCAGCTTGCCTTCCGGCACGCTCCCAGGAGCGGCACAGGCAGTCAGGGCGATTGCAAGCAGAACCAATATCACAAACACGCGGGAGAATTTATTCATGGGACACCTTTCAGAAAGAGGGGTTGTTGGTTTAAATGTTATTATAGGTCAAATTGGTCTCTTGAATATATTATATATTTTAATCCATTTCTGGTGCTATAATTAAAATTAATAGGTCCAGCCCTTATAGAGCATCGACTTTGTTTCGTGGTTTTGTTCAATTGCTTTTTAGGTAAAGGAGAGACATGAAAAAGCTAAGCGTATTTCGGACCGTGTTAACCGCCTTTATTGCGTTGTTCTTATGCACAGCGCTGCTTGGCAGCACCGCCGCTGCCGCCCTGGCACAGGATGAACCGCCCGCTGAAGGCGACCCGCAAATTGAAGTGATATCCCCTTATTATTCTGAGGAGCACCTAACCACCCCCGAAGGCGAGCAAATCACCGGCAGTATCATTAACGGACCCTCGCAGCCGCTGCCCGAATTTGAAGCTGAACGGCAAGCCTCGATGACCGAGGTTGAACCTGAGGGCACAATCGCGAACTTCCCCTCATACAAGTGGGTGTTTGGGTGTTCCGCTGTTTCTGGCGCGATGATTTCCGCGTATTACGACCGCAATGGTTACCCGAACATGTATACCGGGCCGACCAGCGGCGGCTTGATGCCCCTGACCGACACTGCCTGGCCAACCTGGTCGGACGGATATGAGACTTACCCCAATAACCCGCTGATCGCGTCCCATAAAAACGTTGACGGCAGGACGACCAGAGGTTCCATAGACGATTATTGGGTGAAATACGGCAGTTCAGCCAATGACCCGTATATCACTGGCGGTTGGACGCAGCACACCTGGGGCACCGCGATTGGCGATTACATGAAAACCAGTCAGTCGGCATATGGCAATACCGACGGATCAACAACCTTCTATACCTGGACGTCCAAGCCAGATAAACTCACCTGTGCTGATATGGTCACCAATAATATCCATACAACAGATGGGACCTATGGACGTAAGCTTTTCTACGAAGCGCGCGGTTATACGGTGACGGACTGCTTTAACCAGAAGACCGACAACAACTCCGGCGGCTTTACCCTGGCGAATTTTAAGGCTGAAATTGACGCGGGGCACCCGGTGCTCCTGAATCTGGCAGGGCATTCCATTGTGGGTTACGGCTACAACGGCTCCACCATCTATATCCGCGACACCTGGGATAACGATACGGGTCACATCTATACGATGACCTGGGGCGGCAGCTATGGCGGCATGGCCTTGCAATCAGTCAGCGTGGTTCGCATGGTGCCGGCCGTAACATATACCCGATACCTGCCCATCTTGTGGAACGCGGTCGTCCCTCCGCCGGCCAATCCCTTCCAGAATCCGGGCTTTGAATTGGGACGGACTGTGTGGACTGAATATTCCTCCCATGGCTGGGCTTTGATTTACCCGGCCGCGGGCACTCCGGTTGCTGCGCACGACGGAAGTTGGCTGGCGTGGCTGGGCGGGGCTAGTTCTGAAACCGCACGGCTCTCGCAAACGATAACCATCTCTGGCGCCGCGCCCTACCTGCACTTCTGGTACTATATTGCCTCGGAAGACGTCTGTGGGTTTGACTTCTTCCGGGTTAAAGTCAATGGAAGCCAGGTTTATAGCGCCGACCTATGTTCATCCGCGAACACGAACGGCTGGGTCAAGGCTGTGGTGAACCTATCCGGAATGGTTGGAGCGAGCAAAACCGTGATGTTTGAAGTCACAACCGACGGCAGCCTGAACAGCAACCTCTTCCTGGATGATGTTTCGATGTCCAATTTGTCGACGATGATGGAGGAAGAACCGGTGCCGGCGGAATACTATCCCGGCTCGGCGCTGCTGCCCAAGTAGCGCTGGTGTTTTTTGAACGTGAGACCCTCCGGACAGCCGGGGGGTCTTTTTTGTGGAGGGGGAGCTTTATCGCGCGGGGTCAGCTCCCCATCTGCCAACAGGGGCCGCCGCGCTGCTTGAACGAGGGAGGGTATAATCTACTTATCAACCAGGGGAAACGCCAGTCTTCCCGCGCAAGCTTAGCATGATAAGGAATTGCCCATGCCCGCACCAGACATCATCCACGACCTTGTGACCTAGAAACGAAGTAAACAAGAAACTAAATAAAATGGCATACTCATTATTTGAATTAAGGACAGAAGATATTAAAGAGTTGGATGATAAGCAACTAGTGGAATTGATCCGTCGATTATGCGAAGCCGATGTGTTAACAGCTGGCGAATCTACAAAATGTGTTAACTATGGAGGGAAAAGTGACGAAACAGATTGGGGATTGGACATTGTTATAACGATGAAAAACGATCCACCTCAGTCCATTTATATTCCCAGACAAACTACTGGCGTTCAAGTAAAAAAGTCGGATATGAAGCCCAGTAAAATTCAAAAGGAGATGTCAACGCATATTGGAATTGGCAAATCGATTAATTGGTTGGCTGAACAAAGCGGTGCTTATATTATCGTTTCATCCGGCAGATCTTGCACCCAGCCCTTACTGATGGAACGAAAAAAAATGATGAGGTCCTCAGTCTCTAATATTCCGGAGAGCAATAAATTAGATCTTGATTTTTTTGATTTACAGAAAATTACATCATGGGTAAACATATATCCTGGCATTGTTGCTTGGGTAAAATCGGCCCTTGGTAAACCACAGAATGATTGGTACCCATATAGAATTTGGTCAAATCCGGGGACTTCGGAAAGATATATTTTGGATGAAAAATTGCGTTTATTTGAATACCCAAACTATACCAATCAGAAAGATACAGTAGAAGCAGGTATAAATCGTATTAGGGAAAAACTTTTTTTACCAGGATCCTCTATTAGATTGGTTGGATTGTCTGGGGTGGGTAAAACGCGATTAGTGCAAGCCTTATTTGAATCAGAGGTGGGAGAGCGTTCGTTACCCCAACACTGGGCTCTTTATTCAGAGAATAACCACCCAGACCCATTACCTGAAGAAATGGCTCAAATTCTCAAAAATGAACGCCAGAGGATTGTGTTAATCATTGACAATTGTTCACGAGAAATCCACAATAAATTGACCAGGTGTGTCAAAGATTCACAGATTAGTCTACTCACAATTGACTATGATATCCAAGATGATTTGCCATCAGAAACCGATGTATTTGTTCTTGAACCCGCATCAAAGCACATGCTGGTGGAACTCTTGAACAGAACAAATCCAAGTTTTGATTCAACTGTCATAGATAAAATCGCTAGCTTATCGGATGGAAATTCACGCATTGCGTTGGCATTGGTTCAGGCGTTCAGAAAATCAAAGGATTTTGGAACACTTCTAGATGAGGAAGTGTTTGAGAGACTTTTTTGGCAAAAGAAGGATAAGAGTGGAGACCTTTATGAAACTGCGCGGGCTTGTTCATTAGTATATTCTTTTAACAGTTCCGACTCTAGGTTCGCTGGATCTGAAATTCAATTACTCGCGAACCTAGCTGGTCAAACCTATGATAAATTTCATAGGAATTTAGATGAAATCAGGAGAAGGAGTTTGCTTCAAAATCGGGGGCCATGGTCAGCGTTGTTACCTCAGGCGCTGGCAAATCGTATTACATCGAACGCCCTTACTTCATATTCCGAAAAGAAAATCTTTGAAATCTTTGTGGATTCACAAGCAGACCGATTACAGAGTTCTTTTTGTCATCGTCTTTCATTTTTACACAACAATCAATTCGCTAAAAATATTTCAAACAAATTACTCAGCCCACAAGGAGAACTTGGACGAAAAGGGTTGCAGCTTACAGAAGGCGACCGTAAAAAAATATATCATCTACTGTCAATCGATTTTGATAATAGCCTTAAATACTTTGAGAAGCTTGTTAATCTCATCAAGGGAACCCCAATTAAGGATGTGTCAGAAGAGAATGTTAATTGGATGATCCGCTCATTACTTGTGTTAGCTTGCTTTCCTGAAAATTTTGAAAAATCATTGGGTTTAATCGAAAGCCTTCAACTTATTAAAGGGCTACCAGAGAAAATTGAACCCGATGCAAGCAAACAACTATATAGTCTATTCTGGCCAGTTGTATCCGGAACAGAGGTATTACCAGACATAAAACATAAACACATTTCTGAGTTACTTCAATCATCTGACATTCAATTAAATAATTTGGGTGTTCTGTACCTGAAAGCTGCCTTTCAGACAGAGAACTTAATCCCTTTTTGGCCCGTGGAATTTGGGGCTAGACCACTCACTTTTGGATATTCATTTAAGTCATCGCAGGAGGTGAAACAGTGGTATCAAAGATTATTTTCCATATTGTCCACCGCCTTCAAGAACCGACCGTTTCTTAAGGCCGAACTGCTCTCAATTATTGAAGACAACTTCTGGCCACTTTTAAAATCAGGGTTTATCAGCGATGAATTATTTGATTTTGTAAAAATGGTAAGAAGTGAGCAGACTTGGTTAGCAATTTGGGCTGAAATAGTAAAAATTCAAAAAAATGACCACATAAGAAACGATAAGGAACTTAGGGAAAAGATAGAAGATCTCGAGGCGTTGACTAGACCCAACTCAGTAGTCGAAGAAGTTAGGATCTATTTACGAAGACCAGATATTTTCGTTTCTTTATCAAGAGCATCTCAGCGATCTGCATACGATGAAAAAATGAAAGAATTTGGTGAAAAGATTTCAAAGGATATGGAGTTATTAGATGAAATTGGCGCGGATTTTTTTGTACAAGCAAATTATGGAGTTAATATAATTGTTGAAAGCATTACCCGAAACTCACAAGATGCTATATTGCTTTGGCAGAAGCTACTCGATAACTATAGGCGTACCATTCAGCCTTCACAATCAGCCATTATTACCTTTTTTAGAACACTTTGGGAAATCAACCCTAATTTAGCTGATTCACTTGAAAAAGAAGTATTGGAAAACCCAGAGCTGTCTGAAATTTACCTGAACATTTTTATACTACGTCCAAATATTGGATCTCAGTCTTCAAAATTTAGAGAATTGTTAAAATCAGGAGACCTCTCTCCAGATATTGTCTTTAATATTGGTAAATTGCAAATAGGTAATCAAATCACAGAACAAGAATTTTGTGAGTTATTAGATATCCTTTCGGAACGCCGAACTGGTTATCATGCTGCAATCCAAATCCTTGAAATAAAATCTTGCGAGTTTCAAAATAAAAGTGAGCAGTTACCCCACCTACTGCTTGAAAAGGGTCGGGATTTATTGCTCGAGGCCAATAGCCCAGGATTAATAAATTGGCGAGACCCTATCGTAGATCTCAGCTTATCCACAATGCTTGCCTCGATACCTGAATCATATCTATCAAATGATGGTATTGTGAAACTCCTTAAAGAATTGTTTTCTGGTGAACTGGGAGAAGTATTTTGTTGGGATTATCATCCTGCAATTAATCAAGAATTGGCAAAACGATATCCATCTGAATTCCTTGATACCATTTTCGAAAGAATTGGTGATATTGATCCTCGGAGTAATATCTATTTGTGGAACAAGCTTGATACAGTAGGAATGATCATTCAAAACGTTAACTCAGACGAGATTATCACATGGATGAAAGTAAACTTGGGAACACGAGCTCCATTTTTATCCAGATACGTACGGCTAGTTGAAGAAGATAGAGAAAGCGGAATAATGAAATGGACAAAGTTTGGGAATGTTTTCCTATCCCTAACTACAGATATTCCAACTGTTCTTGAAAATATCATGGTACGAATGCATCCACGAAGTTGGTTTGGCAATTTATCTTTGTTATTAAGGAAATATTTACCTCTCTTTGATGATCCAAGCATTGGTAATGAACCTGATTTGCGATCCTGGGGAAATCAGGCTAAGGCACAATGGTTAAGACGTATCGAACTGGAAGAACGTGAAGAATCTAGAGACCAACAAATCGAACTCCCCTTCGAATAAAAATTTAAGACCCAGAACTCGTCCAGCCAGGAATACTATTCTCAGCAAATACTAACAAATTCAACTCAAAGCTTTGATTCCTCCCCCCTACTGCGTCGCGCAGGCGATGCACGGGTCAAACGCGCGCGCCACACGCCCGACCGCCTTCTCCAGCTCCAGGTTGATGCTCCCCGGGCGAATGTAGCGGTTGCCCGCCACCATCAGCGCCCGCTCGATCGCCTTCATGTTGTGCACGGTCGGGATGATAAACTCCGCGTCTGAGATGAGGCCGTTCTCCACCGTGTAGCGGTGAATCAGCGGGCCGCGCGGCGCCTCAACCAAACCATACCCAATTCCGTCTTTGGGGGTATAGCCCACTTCCGTCTCACCGCTTTCCAGGTCATCCTCCAGCAGCTCAATGGCAGCTTCCATCGCGTACACCAGTTCAATCCCGCGGCACAGGTCAAAACATAATAAGGCGTGGGCAGGGCTGCCAAAGTAGGCTCTGAAGCGCTCCAGGTAGCTGTCTGCCAGCGGGGTCTGGAAGGCGCGGGTGATATTGATGCGTGCCAGGCTGTTGGCGCGCAAGACCTGCCCCTGATAGCTGGTTTGCCCGGCGTAAGAATACTCGGTGCGGGTGAATTCAATCCGCTTCTCAAATTCCTCCGGGCTGAAGTGCTCTTTTTCTTCCCCGTTCGGGCTGAGCACGCGCATATGCCCGCTGTTCAGCCTGGGCTTAATGGAGGCGGTGGATGAGATGTAATAAGCGGGCTCGTCATCCCCCCAGGTGCCAATGCGGTCTTTCATCGCCATGGACATATCCCAGTAGGCGTCAAAAAGGTGGCAGGCGACGGGCAGCATATCCCGCAGCTCTTTCAACAGCACGTCGGCGGCTTGCCGGGCTATTCCGCCGGAAACGCCGCCAATATGTGCCTTGACGGGATGGATGAACTGCCCACCCGCCAGGGTAATCAAATCCGTGCCGAGCTTGCGCACCTTCAACGCCTCCTGGGCGATGGAAAACTGCGCCCGGCGGTGCTCCTCGCTCTCATCCATATCAAAGAGGCTTTCCGCGCCCACCCGGTCGGGCATTGTAAAGATGAAGAGCGAAGTGGCCTGGTTTTGAATGAGCTGCCCGAGCAAGAGCAGCTCCCGGATTTCGCATGCCAGCGGTGGGGGCGTGACTTCGAAGATTTTCTCGAGCGCTTTGACAGAGGCAACGTGGTGCGCGGTCGAACACACGCCGCAGATGCGGGGCACAATCACCGGCATTTGTTCGGCGGGCGTGCCGACCACGAAGTTGCGGAAGCCGCGCAGTTCCACAGCCTGGAACTGGGCGCTGAGAAGTTTACCGCCTTCCTCCTCCATCACCACGCGGGCGTGACCTTCTATGCGGCTGAGCGGGAAAATGAGCGTGGTCATCAGAGCACCTTATCCTTGCTGCGGACGCGGCGGCCGCCGCCCGCGTAATCAGAGAATTGGAACAGGAACATGGAAAGCTGGGGCGAACGCAGCGCATCGTTCAGCTCCTCGGGCGGGATGTTGGTCATGCGCTCAAACACGCGCTGAATGTTTTCCAACCAGACCGCGGATTCTTTTTCAATAAACGCGTTGGAAGGACCGCGGCAGCCCACGCAGGGGTGACCGGCGCGCGTGCAGGGCGCGCGGCAGCCGCCGCGCGTGGAGGTGCCCACGCACAAAAAGCCCTGGTTGACCAGGCAGATGTTGGGGTCCTGGTCTATTTTCTGGAAACCGGTAAGGCGGTCTGGTTTCATATCGTTCAATTTTCGGCGCCCGCACTCCGCGCAAACAATAGAGGCGGCTTTGAAGCCTTGCGGGTCCAGGAGCGCGCCCATAAAGAGCTCGGGCGTTGGCGGGCAGCCCGGCAGATAGAGGTCCACATCCACATAGGCATCCACGGGGTGCGTTTTGCTCAGCAGCTGGGGCAGGTGGGCGCGCTTGGCTTGCGAGAGGAACACCTCGCGCACATCATCGCGGTCGCCCAGGTTGGTAACCCCGCCAGAAATGGCGCAGGTGCCCACGGCAATCACGCGGTCCACCAGTTTGACCGCGCGTTGAAGTTTGTAGACATCATCATCGTTGCGCACCCCGCCGGAAATCAGGAGCACTTCCGTATCTTCGGGGATACGGTGGGTGGAGACTACCAGCGGCATGTAGACCAGTTCGTAACGGTCGTACCACTCCGACGCGTTCAAGAGCGAGACCTCACAGCCAGCGCAGCCGGAGAGCTGCAGCACAGCGAATTTGGGGAGTTTTCTCAGAGCGTCTTCCATAAGCCTTTCCTTTTCCACAGAAATCAAGACTTTATCAACAGATTTGTTGAAATTATCCACAACTTATCTACAGTATATTTTACACTTATCAAGAAAATACCGGGGTAACACTATCAGGCGCCCAAGGGCAAAACCCGACCGAACCTGATTGATGCTAAAATACCTGCACCATAACACGCCCAAGGTGGAACCCATGCAGCCCGAACTGAATTTTATCACCGAGATTGCCCTGGAAGCTGGAGCGATGCTGGCGCGCATGCAGGATGGCGACCTGGACGTCCAACTGAAGGGGCGCGCCGACCTGGTGACCCGCGCTGACAAAAACGTGGAAGCCTTCCTGATTGAGCGGGTGCTCCAGCGCTTTCCAACCCACGCGATAATCTCCGAAGAGAGCGGCAGCCACCCCGGCGACCCGGAACATCAATGGTTCATCGACCCGCTGGACGGCACGCTGAATTACGCGCACGGTCTGCGTTATTACTGCACAACTATTGCTTACGCGCGCGCCGGGCAGCTGCGGCTGGGCGTCATTTATTCCCCGCGCGAGGAGGAATGTTTTACAGCCGAGCTTGGCAAGGGGGCGCACCTGAACGGCAAGCCGGTTTTTGTTTCCCCCGCCGAAAAACTGGAGGATTCTCTGCTCGCTACCGGATTCCGAGCCACACTAATCGATACCCCCCGCTCAAACTACGGCAATTTCCTGCGCCTTTCGCGAATCGCGCAGGGCGTGCGCCGGCTTGGCTCCGCCGCGATGGACCTGGCGTATGTGGCGTGCGGTCGGTTGGAAGGCTTCTGGGATATTCAACTGAACCCGTGGGATGTGGCGGCTGGGGTGTTGATAGTGCGTGAAGCCGGCGGCATCGCCGAAACGCTTTACGGTGAGGGCAGCCTGCTTTGCAGCCCGGTGGATATCCTGGCGAGCAACCAACCCATTTTTTCCCCTTTGCAAGCCATTTTGAACGCGGAACGTGAACGATAGGCGCGGCTCCGCGGAGTCAATATCACTTCATTGGCAAATGGATTGAGCGAATTATCCGGCTGATTTGCCCGAATTTCGGTCCCCCTGAGTGTGTTCATGCTGCCCGCATGCTGGCGGGCAAAGTTGAACGTTCAGGTGGTCAGGTCCGCGATGAGCAGCTCGAAAGCGACCTCGCCGGGCATGCCGCCGCTTTTCATGTCCTCGTCTATCTGCAGCAGGCGGCCAAGCACGTCCAGCAGCTGCTTCATGCTGAAGCGCCGAGCCTGGCCGGTCAGTTTATCCGCCACGAACGGCAAAACCCGCAGCTCTTTTTCTACCTGCCGGCTGCTGCCGCCTTCGTCCAGAATCTCCCGCGCCTGGATGAGCAGACGGAACTGGCGATAAATCATGCCCGAGAGCTCTACCATCGCGTTGGTTTCGCTCAGGATGCGGAACTGGGTCATTGCTTTTGAGCCGCTGCGTTCCCCCAAAGCGTCCACCAGGCTGAAGATGTTGCCTTCCTGCTCTTGCGAGGTCAGCAAAACCACATCCTCAGTGCTGACCGCGCGGGCGCCGTTCACATAAATCAGGAGTTTGTTAATCTCCTGGGCGGCGCGCAGGGTGTTATTCCCGACGTAACTAGCCAGCAGATGCGCGGCATCAGCGCGGAATTCCCCGCCGGTTTCGCGCGCTTTTCTGGCAATCCAGCCGGGCATTTCCGCTTCGTCGGGTAAGGCACAATCGAAAACGCGCCCGAGGTCTTTTTGCCCATCGAGCCAGTCAAGCAGCCAGGCATAGGCGCGGGCATTCTCCCAATACTTTTCCCCCCGTTTTGTGCTTTGCGAGTCTTCAATCACCAACACCAACGCGGCGGTATCTGGCAAATTCGCCAGGATGTCCAGCAATTTTTCGCGTTCGCTGGGGTTGAGCTTTGTCAGTATCTGGCGCGCCTTAGAAACAAGCACAAGACGGCGCTCCGCCAGGAACGGCATGGTCAGACAGTCTGCGCGCAGGCTTTCCAGGTTTAACGTTTCGCTCTCCAGCAGGGTGGTATTCATATCCGCCATCTGCGGATCGCCCAGGCTGGCCTTGATTTCCGCCAACAGAACCTGAACGCGCGTGAGGTCGTCGCCGCGCAGAAGGGTAAGCCGTGCCAACTCAGTCATCCGCCGCTCGCTGCCTGTCTGTGTTAATTTTATGGAGGTAGTTCTCGCGCAGGCGGGTGGTGGATACCTGCGCAACGCGCTGTTCGCCCTGTTCGGCGCTGGTGGTGAGCGTCTTTTGCAGCAGAGGACCCAGCGGGCGTGCCAGGATAAAGACTGGCACCGCGGTCAGCAGCCCCAGAATAAGCTGGGGAAGACGCGGTTTTTTAGAGCCGCTGCCCGCCCAGACAGCCAGCCAGGCAGCCGTGCCCGCCGCCAGCGCTGGCGCCGCCAGGTTGGTGCCGCAGTGCGGATGAATCGCCAGCTGACTTTCGCCGGCTTTCAGGCGCCTTTCAGCTTCCAGGGCGGCATCGGTCACAATTTCCGTCGGCAGGTCGGCAATCAGCAAAAAGCCCTGCGGGTTTGAGAGCCCTGCCATCGGCACGCCTTTGTATTTTTCCGCCAGAACCTGCATGGTGGCGTGTTCCAGGGCGTGATTTCGCCTTACGGCGCCAACCAGCGGCAGTCTATCCAAAAAAGAAGCAGTCATTGGGGTTCGCCTTTCAGTTTTGGTCTGTGTTTTCCAATAAAGCTGAAGCCAGCGCGTCTTTCAGGGAGCGGTGCTCCAGCACTTCAATCCCGGCCGGCCAGGGTTCGTTGGAGCGCAGACGGCGGGGAATAACGGCGCGCTTGAAACCCAGGCGGGCGGCTTCGCGCAGGCGGGCGGGCATTTGGCTGACCATGCGCAGCTCGCCCGAAAGCCCCACTTCGCCAATCAAAACGGTATCGGCGCGCAGGGGGATGTCTTTGATAGACGAGGCAATCGCGGCAGCGGTCGCCAGGTCGGCAGCCGGCTCGGAGACGCGCAGCCCGCTGACCACGTTCGCGAACACGTCCTGTTCGCCCAGATGTAAGCCCAGGCGGCGGGTGAGCACGGCGGTGATGAGCAGCAGGCGGTTCATATCGACCCCGTTCGCGTTCCGGCGCGGGTTGCCAAAGCTGGTATGCGTGGTGAGCCCCTGAATTTCCACCAGCAGCGGGCGGGTGCCTTCCATCGTGACCGCAACTGCCGAGCCGGGCGCGTTAATCAGGCGCTCGGCCAGGAAAATTTCGGAAGGGTTGCTGACTTCCACCATGCCTTTTTCCTGCATCTCAAAAACGCCAACTTCCGAGGTTGCCCCAAAGCGGTTTTTGACCGAGCGCAGCAGGCGGTAAGACTGGAACTGTTCGCCTTCCAGATAGAGCACCGTGTCCACAATATGCTCCAGGACGCGCGGACCAGCGATGGTGCCTTCTTTGGTGACGTGCCCGATAAGAAAAACCGAGATACCGCTGGATTTTGCCAGCTCACGCAAGCGCGCGGCGCATTCGCGCACCTGGGATATGGAACCCGCGGAGGATTCCATCTCCGGCAGGGTCATCGTCTGGATTGAGTCAATCACAACCAGCGAAGGACGGACGGTCTGGATGTGCGAAAAAATCGCCGCGAGGTTCGTTTCCGTCACCAAAAACAAGCTGCGCGGCAGCGCGGCTTCGCCCGCGGCATTATTCGCTTTCAGGCGGTTCGCGCGCATCTTTATCTGACGTTCGGATTCTTCCCCCGAGACGTACAGCACGATGTTTTGTTCCGCAAGTTCCATTGCCATTTGCAGGGTGAGCGTAGACTTGCCGATGCCCGGGTCGCCGCCAATCAGGACGACGGACCCCGGAACAATCCCCCCGCCCAAGACCCGCGAAAACTCTTGCATACGCACCGGCACGCGTTCTTCACGCTCGCCCTCAATATCCGCCAGGCGGCGCGGCTGGGAAGACGCATTCAGCCCGCGCACCGCGCGGGCTGAATGACTGTGTTCTGGTTCTACCAACTCCTCGACCATGCTGTCCCAGCTGTCGCAGGCAGGGCAGCGCCCGAATGCCTGGGAACTGACTTTGCCGCAAACCTGGCAGACAAAACGCGAGTACGCCTTTGCCATTGCCGTTATGCTCCGACCAGCTCAGGTTTATCCGGCTGGGTGTGCGGGTCGCGGTGTTTGAGTACAATCTTCCGGACCTTATCCCCGTCCGAGTCCAGGCTTTCCTCCAGGTCCACCAGGATGCTGTCGCCTTTGACGAAGGTTTGGGCGAGCAAGGCATCGGAGAGCGGTTCTTCCACCATCTGTTCTATTACGCGCCGCACCGGGCGGGCGCCCATTTCGGGGTCATAGCCCTCATCCGAGAGAAAATTCAAAGCGGCTTCGCTGGCTTGCAGGGTCAGTTCGTATTCTTCGAGGCGCTCCGAGACTTTCCGCAGCTCCAAGCCGACAATTTCGCGAATATCCACGCGGTTGAGCGCGCGAAAAACCACCACGGAGTCCAGGCGGTTCACGAATTCCGGTCTGAAGTTGCGCTTAAGCGCTTCCATCAACTTCTTCTTCATATCGGCGTAGCTGGAGTGTTCCTCCAGGGCGCTGTCCACTTCCAAAGAGAAGCCGAGCGAAGACTGGCGTTTAATTAAATCCGCGCCGATGTTGGAGGTCATGATGATGATAGCGTTGCGGAAGTCCACCTTGCGCCCTTTCGCGTCGGAAAGGTGCCCTTCTTCCATGATTTGCAGGAGCAGCTGCAGCGCTTCGGGGTGGGCTTTTTCCACCTCATCGAACACTACGATGCTGTAGGGCTTACGGCGCAGCGCTTCGGTAAGCTGTCCGGCTTCTTCGTAACCGACATAACCAGGGGGCGCGCCGACCAGCCGGCTGATGGTGTGCCGCTCCATAAATTCGGACATGTCAATCTGTATCAGCGCTTCTTCGCTGCCAAACAGCTTTTCCGCCAGCGCCTTGGTCAGTTCGGTTTTCCCCACGCCGGTTGGACCGAGGAACATAAACGAACCGACCGGTCTGCGGGGATTCTTGAGGCCCGCTCGCGCGCGGCGCACCGCTTTGGCGACGGTTTCTATGGCTTCCTGCTGCCCGATGATGCGCCTGGAGAGTTCCTCTTCCAGGTTGAGCAGACGGGCGGATTCCTCCTCCGCGATTTGGGTCAGCGGGATGCCAGTCCACATGGAGATAACCTCGCCGATATCTTCAGCGCTCACGGTAGGCGCGCTTTCGCGGTCCCAACTGGCTTGCATTGCCTGCAGCGCTTCTTCAAGACCGGCTTGCCTGGCCAAGAGAGACTGGACCGCGTCGTTATCCTCTGCCGCGCGGGCAGTTTTCAGGTTTTTGCGGATTTCGCGCAGTTCATTCATCAGGTCTTTACTGCTCACCGCGGATTCACTTTTGTACATTCGCACGCGCGAGGCGGCTTCGTCCACCAGGTCGATGGCTTTGTCCGGCAAAAACCGGTCGGTCACGTAACGGGAGGAGAGCTTCGCGGCAGCTTCCAGGGCTTCGTCCGAGATGTGCAGGCGGTGGTGCTCTTCGTAATTCGGTCGCAGGCCCTTTAGAATCTCAATGGTTTCGTCCAGCGAAGGCTGGTCCACCACAATGGGTTGGAAGCGGCGTTCGAGGGCGGCATCGCTTTCGATGTTCTTGCGGTATTCGTTCAGCGTGGTGGCGCCAATTACCTGAAGTTCCCCGCGGGAAAGGGCGGGTTTGAGGATGTTGGCAGCATCCACTGACGAGCCGGCGGAACCAGCCCCAACTAACATATGCAATTCGTCGATAAACACAATCGCCCCGGAGCTTTTCAGTTCGTCAATGACGCGCTTCAGGCGTTCTTCGAACTGTCCGCGGTACATCGTACCTGCCACCAGAGAACCAACGTCCAACTGCAGCACGCGTTTGTTCAGCAGCAGGCCGGGCACGTCGCCTTCGACAATGCGCTGGGCCAGCCCCTCGACGATGGCGGTCTTGCCCACGCCGGGCTCGCCAATCAGCGCCGGGTTATTTTTGGTGCGGCGCGCCAGAATCTGGATGACGCGCTCAATTTCTTTCTTGCGCCCGATGACCGGGTCCAGTTTGCCATCTTCCGCCAGGGCGGTCAGGTCTGTGGCGAGTTGGTCCACCAGCGGTGTTTTGCCGCTTTCTTTTTCCTTGCGGCGGGAAGCGGGTCGGCTGGGGGTGCCGGTTGGGCCCTGCTCGAAGCTGGGCGGGGGCGCCTGACGGGTGTCTTCCTCGCTGTCCTGGCGGGTTTCCGAAATTACCCGGCGGGTTTGCCGGCGAATTTGTTCGGGCGTGGCGCCCAGGCTTTCCAACACTTTCATGCCATCGCAAACCGGGTAGCGCGTGAGGGCGAGAAGCAAATGCTCTGTGCCGACCGTGGACTGCCCGCTGTCTTTGGCTTCTTCCAGCGCCAATTCCAGCACGCGCTGGGTATCGCCGCCCAGCACCATATCGCCGGTATGGCTGCCCAGACCGGTTTTCTCTTCGACTGCCGCGCGAACGGCATCCAATTCCATCCCTACGTCGCGTAAAACACGATTCGCGATCGTGCCTTCTTCAATCATCAGTCCAAGCAAAAGGTGCTCTGACCCAATTGTTTGCTTATGCATTCGCTCAGCTTCTGTCTGAGCATGGGCGAGGACCCGCTTGGCTTTTTGAGTAAAACGATTAATGCCAGCCAAGGCATACCTCCAGTTGTTTGTTGGCTCCGAAAAGAACCCCTGCCGCCCCCTGTTGTGTGGATATCGACAGGTAGAAATCTTGCGGGTAGGACCGGCACGCGGGCACGGTCAAATTCTTATTTTTGAGTCTCCTGATACAGTCATTTTACCAAATTATCCCCCTGCTTTTCCTTCTGTCCAGAGATTATGACGAAACGTTAACACCCGTCAGGAGGGGCAATGCTAAGTTCGGACCTAACGCGATGTTCCGCGCTGGCACGCGCAGGTATTAATACTTGTAGTTAAAAATTTGCCCGATGTCTATTAAGGTCTGCTCAAGGGTTTGCAGGTTAATCAGCAGCAGCTTAATGTTCTGAAAGTGCCCTTCCGCGCTGACGGTACCGGTTGTGACCACGAGGCGTTGGCTGTCCGGGGTCCAGCTGAAGATGTCCATCACATTTTCGAGCAGCACACGCGCCTGGGCTTGCCCTGGGGCGCTCTCGCGGATGCCGTTGGCAGGCACCAAGATCAACTGACTGCCGCCTTTGTAATTTGGGGTCCAGAAACCAACCCAGTTTTCAGCAAAAGGGAACTCCAGCGCGGCAAGGTATTCGGAATTAGGCGACCAATGCATCTCCCGTAGAAGCGTTCCGTTGTTAGCGCCGGTGTAGATCAGACGCGCGCTTTCCTCGCCAAGGGCTTTAATGCGGATTTCGCCCGCTCCGCCCTCATAGAGTTTTGTATCATCCAGCTCCGCCAGCCAACGTTCGTCAGGCGAGATGCGCGTGTGCCCGCCTTCAGACCAATACACAGCCCCCGTCTGGCGGTCGTATACAAAATCGGGGATATTGAGATCTTCCGGACCGCAATAGAACGGATCGCATGTGAGGAAGCGCCCGCTGGGAGAGACTTCAACACCAGTGCTCAGCCCAGCGAAGTCAAGATTCTGCGGGAGCGGAAAGCTGTCCACGACGGCGCCCGCGCGCGGGTCATACACAAGGATGTTGACCGCGGTAATGTAGGAGGAGGGTTCCTGCCAAAAGACGCAGGCGCCGACCTGTTGGGTTATGTACAGATTTTCCTGCGCGTCCCAGCCCAGGATGTTTTCCGTCCCCCACATTTTCGTATCGGCGTTAGGAATGCGCTCAAAGCTGTAGTCTTGCAGGTCCAGGACGATATATTCCCCATATTGCTTATTGAAAGCGACGTACCCGCCAGAAGGGGATACTTTTGGGTAGGAAAAAGAACCTTCCAGCCCGCTGGGGGAACCTGCGCCGGTGAGCGCGAACTTTTCGTCCGTGGCGGGATGATAAATCCAGATCTGGTTGTCTTTCGTGTACGCGATTGGCCAGTTGGAAGGAGCAGCCTCGGTTGGTTCCGGCTCGCCTGGAGGTACTCGCATTTCTTCCGTAGGTGATGTTCCATCGGGAGGCAGCGTCGGGTCTCTCGCTTCAGTTTCCGGGGACTGCGGGCCGGGGTTTGCCGGGAGGGTAAACGAGCAGCAGCCCGAAAGCAAGAAACCAAGAATCAACAAAGTAATAAGGATCGGAGTACGCCGCATTTCAATCATTCCCTCCCGGTGTGATTTTTACCCTCATTTGGGATGATACAAAGACTATCCCTGCGGTTATTGTAACAAACATTTTTGTGCTGCCCAGAATAATCTCCTGAAATAAGCAAATAACCAATTACTCATGGGATAGCAGCCGGATAAAAATTATTTGCATGATATTTGTTCGCGGAAATCGCCAGGTCGGGTGCGATTCGGGGTCGTGTATAAGCTTTGTGTGTACTCTGGTGCAAGCAACTTATATAATTTATATAAACATAGTAGTAATACGGCCGTTTGTTCGCTTATCAAGGAAAAAGGTGGCACATGCGTAACAAATTACCCTTTCTGCTGGTCCTTGCCCTGATCGTTAGTTCCGCGCTGTGGGTATCCCCCGCGTCAGCGGATAGTGGAACTGACCCTTTCACGCTCTCCCAGAGCAGTAATGAATTATCCTCCGGAAACACCCAGGCTTCCATTCAGTCGCTGGCCTGGTACGACGGCTTGATACAGTATTCAAGCATCCTCAACTGCGCCAGCATTATTGGCGGATTTCCTTATATCGAATATGGAATGGGCACCTATGTCGGATTCATTGCTGACCCGGAGGCTGCCGCGCCAGGCATCAACCAGGTTTATTACGTCCACGTGGTGGTAGCTGGCCTGGGCAATTCCTGCGCGGGGCAGCGGGCTTTTATTGACGTGCAGCTCCCCGCGAATACCAGCCTGGCGATCACGCCCTCCACGCCGGTCCACTGCTTCGCCGGGGGCAATCCGATAAGCCCTCCCTCCAGCTGCCCCCAAACGCTCCCTGCTTCACCATTCAATCCCGGAGCATTCGCGATCTACTCCCCCGATGCTGCCAACAATTACACCTGGCCGATGCCTCAGGGAGCCTTCTGGGAATTTCAGATACCGGTCAAATCCACCACAGCCCTGACGGGCAGCCCTTTCCGCGCGAACGTCCTGGCTATGGATGGATATGACAATCCCTGGCTGAGACCGGAAATCGGCGTATTTGTGTTCAGCAGCACCCCGACGGTGATTTACCCCTCCCCTTCCACCGAAATCACGCAGAACCCGGATCTCTCCTACCAGTACAAATCCCAGGCGTACATCTACACCTTCAATCAAACCGGAACAGCCTACTTCGATTTAGGGACTTCACCAGGTTATTACAACCTGAAGACCGATGCTATTCCGATCTCTAACCCCGGTACTGCCTGGTATATCTGGGATGACTGGGTGGATCCTCCCTTCAATCTCTTGCCAAACACCACTTATTATTGGCGGGCGCGATTTTTAAGCTCTGGAGGGCAGACCTATTTAGGCGCGGAACAAAGCTTCAGCACTTTTTCATCTGGTCTGGTAACGCTGGGCAATGGAACCCCCGCAAGCTGTACCACGAGCAGCCTGAACACAGCCCTGAACACCCCGGGTCTAAAGACCTTAAACTTTGATTGCGGCGCGGCGCCTGTTTCCATCACGATGGCTGCCACTAAAAGCGTAACAAGCGCGCTGGTGATTGACGGCGGTAAACGCGTTATCCTCAACGCGCCGCCTAATTCCAGGCATTTTGACGTTAGCGGTGGCGTGGTTTTTACCCTCAAGGACATAACACTCACCGGTGGAAACCCGGGCTCTGGATGCGGCGGCGCAGTACGCGTATCAGGGAACTCGCTGTTTATCAGCAACCACTCCAGCTTCATCAATAACACTTCACCTGCTGATGGCGGCGCGCTGTGCGTTATTACTGGCTCACAAGCTGAGCTCAACAGCAGCCTTTTCCAAAGCAACACAGCGGCGCTTAACGGCGGCGCGGTTGCCAGCCAGGGTGCCTTGAGCATCCTGTGGACTGATATTTCCCGCAATACCGCGGGCGCCAACGGAGGAGGCGTGTTTTTCGACTCCCCGTTTGCCGGTACAATATTCGATTTTCGCAAGAGCCTGGCTGCGGAAAATGTTGCTGCGGGCGCCTCATCCAAAGGCGGGGGCATCTACCTGAACGGAATCGCAGAAATCAACACGAGCACCATCGCGCTTAATTCTTCAGCGGAAGGCGCGGGTATATACAATCTGAACAGCACGCCGTTCATCGAATCCTCCACTATTGCCAATAATCGGGCTGCCAGCGGTACTGGCGGCATTCTGGCAGCTGGCGCGGCGAATTTCACTCTGCATGGGACGATTGTTGCCCATAATCTACCCCAAAATTGCGCGGCCGGGCAGATTGTCTCTCAGGGCTACAACCTGGAGAACACTAACCAATGCGCTTTCAATGCCGTCGGGGACAAGAAGAATCTGAACCCCCTGCTGGACCGACTGCGTTATAATGGCGGCGCTTCCCGGACAATGTACCTTAAGCCCGGCAGCCCCGCGATCGACGCGGGAGACCCCGGGGGCTGCGGCCAGTTTGATCAGCGCGGGTTCTACGGCAACCCGGGAGAAGTCTTCTTCCGGGAAGCTGATGGGAACGGTGATGGAATCAAGCGCTGCGATATTGGCGCGTTTGAACTCCTGCCGGATGACAACTTGATTACAGACATATTCCTGCCGTTCCTGCGGCGGTAGGTCACCTGTCCATACAACAGGAGCGGAGTAATCCGCTCCTGTTTTTCTTTTAACCAGGATGGGCTTATTTCTCCGGCCAGGCTTTGGCGTAAGCCCGCAAAATGCGCTCGCAAATCGCGTTGAAGTTTTCGTCAACTTGTTGGCGCGCGGGGTCGGCGCGGTGCCAGGCGATAATTTCCTCCGCCCCGCGGGAAAACGGGGTGGTGCATACAAAATCCGGCACGACGCGCTTAATCTTGCTGTTATCCAGAATGAAGCTGTGGGCTTTATCTCCCAGCAGGCTTTCGCCCCAGATTGGGTCGTAGACGGCAATCAGATCCGAAGGCACATGCACAAGCTCAGGTTGAACCCCCGCCGCGGACGCCAGGATTTCATGAATCTGATTCCAGGTCAGCCATTCATCCGAGGTGATGTGGTACACCTCGCCAATCGCATGAGAATTACCCATCAACCCCACAAAACCCTTGGCGAAGTCCGAGCTGTGGGTGAGCGTCCAGAGCGAGGTGCCGTCGCCGTGCACAATCACGGGCAGGCCGCGCAGCATACGGTCTATGGTCGTCCAGTTGCCGTGCACGGGCACATAAACCGCGCTGTAGGTATGTGAGGGGCGCACAACCGTGAAAGGGAATTTCTCCTCGCGGTAGGCGCGCAGCAAACGCTCCTCGCAAGCGGCTTTATCCCGGGAGTACTGCCAGACCGGGTTATCCAGGATAGCGGCTTCCGTTACGGGCAAAGTGGCCGGCGGGGTCTGGTAGGCCGAAGCGGAGCTGATGAAGAAGTACTGCCCCGTCCGCCCGCGGAAAAGCTGCAGGTCGGTTTCGATATGCTGCGGGGTGAAGGCGATAAAATCCGCCACCACGTCAAAGCGCATGGAACCCAGCGCCTCGCGCACGGCGTTCGGGTCGCGGATGTCGGCGTTGATGACGCGCGCGCCTTCCGGCAGGGGACGCAGTGATTGTCCGCGGTTGAGCAGATAAAGCTCCACGCCGCGTTCAAGCGCGAGTTGAGAGCAGGCGCTGCTGATATTGCCGGTGCCGCCGATAAACAAAGCTTTCATCTTGACCTCCAAAACTGTTCTTGATTCATGTCGGTTGTTATTCCGGTGGGCTGAAACGCTCTTGCGCGGCTTCCGGTTTGAGGGCCGGTTCAGCTGGCTTCCGGCTCGCCCACCAAACCGTGAGCGTCAGCAGCACAAACAGCAGCCCCACGGTGCTGTAAGCCAGGCGAATGCCCATCTTATCTGAGACGATGCCCAGCACCAACGGCAGGAACAAAATGGCGGTGCCGGTCGCCAGGGTGGCCCGGGCGCCGGCTTCAGCCTTCAGCTCTCCCGCAGAGGCAATTGCCATGGAGACCAAAACCGGATACAGGTTCGCGCCGCCGAGCCCCAATAACAGCAGCCCGACCAGCCCCAAAAGCGGGCTGATGCCGCTCCAGAACAACGCGAAACCAAACACAGAGAGTGAGATTGAGCCGCTGATTAATTTCATCGGCGGGACCCGCTCCAGCAGGCGCGAGCCAAAAAATCGACCGATTATCATCCCCGCCATGAAAAGGCTGACCGATTGCGTGGCCGTGTTTTTGCTGAAACCGAGCACTTTTTCAACATAATCCGCGCCCCAATAAATGATGCAATACTCCACGGCAATCCCCAACATCAGTGCCAGCCACCAAATCCAATACATCCCGGGCAGCTTTCCAGTTTGTTTGGCGGGGATTTTCCGCGCGGACGCGCTTTGCGGGCTGCCGCCAAAGCGCAAGAGCAGCCAACCCCCCAAAGACAGGGATACTGCCGCGATGAGCACTACCGCCGGGCGCCAGCCGACGGCTTTTTGCACCAAAAAACCAACCAGCAGCGGGGCGAGGCCTGCAAAGAGCGACGCGATGGTGTTGGCTTCCGAAATGCCTACCGGGCTGCGCGCGCCCATTTCTTCGTCCAGAATAGCCGGATAAATGGACAGTATCAACGTGCCGATGCAGCCCATCAGAAAGATACCCGCAATCGTGACTGCCGGAGAGCGCCCGAAAGCCAAAATCAGCCCCCCGACGCCCAAACCGAGCGCCCCAAACGCCAATACTTTTTGGCGCGGAAAGCGGGGAATGAAATACGCCCCAAACAGACCCGTAACCAGCACCCCAGCCGCGAAAGCTGAAAAATGCAGGCTGCTGAGCGTGTAACTCATCGTGAACTCGTCCTTCAGGTAATTAGTGACCGGACCCGGGACGTTGAGCATAAAGACATACAGAGACAGGAGAGCGTAAATCAGCCAGGTTCTGCGTGTGCGGGTTGGTTTGGCGGGTTTCGTTTCCATAACTCTCCTGGCGCCCTCATTCAGGGCGGGCTTCCTCATTTTGTTCGCCGGCTTCCTCTGACGGGGAGGTTTGGCTTGAATCTGAAAGACTTCGCAACCTGGCGATTAAGATAAATCCCATCGTTGGGAAAATGAGCAAGTTAATCATCAAACCAACGCCCACCCCAAATGAGGCCCCCTCACTGCCGTTCAGCCAAAAGCCAATCAAGGAGCTGAGCAGCAGGATTAGAATCGCGCTGACCCCATAAACCAGCAGAACGATCAGGATAAGCTTGAGCGGGGAAGGTTTTTTTGGGGGCTGCATGCCGCTATTATAGACGGGTTTGACGAAACGCGTTTCACTAATGGCGAAAGGGACACACTTTTCCGTTTGAGTAAGGCTACCACTTGTCCGGGTCGTGCTCGCGGTCTTTTGGTTCGCCTTCCAACTCCTTTTTATAGTTATATTCCCCCCAACGATTGGCGTAGCCGCCCCAGAACTTGAGGGCAATCAGCAGCCCGGCCATTGGCAGGCCCATCGCGCTGAACAGCAGACCTGTCCCAGCCGCGCTCCAGGCTCCCGCTAAGCCCGCGGCGCGGAAGCCAATCATGAAGAAGGTCAGCACCACCAGGAGGGCGAGCGCCCCATAACCAAGCAAAACCCGAAAGATAAATTTTTTCATTCCTGCACCGTATCCAGGGCGATGAAAACCAAAACGTGCCTGAGCCAGCCGTGTTGAACGCTGATTCCACGGCTGTTAGAAAACCCAGCTGGCAGGCTGGCGCCGAAGCCGGCGGCCTGCCTCAGAAGCTGATCAGCGCGCTTTCCACCACGCTCACCCCGGCCTCCGCCAGGGCGGCGTTCCATTTTTCAATCATCGCGGCGGCATCTTTGCTGTAACTGCTGTGCGCGTCTGCCGCGAGTGTCACTTGCCAGCCTTCTTCCAGGGCGCCGAGGCAAGTGTTCTTGACGCAGCCGTGCGTGACCATGCCGCAAACGACGACGCTGTTCACGCCCCGCTGTTCCAGCATTCCCCTCAAGCCCGTGCCCTCAAACGCGTTGCTTTTCTGTTTTCGGAGCTTCAGGTCAGCCTCTTGCGGCGCCAGCGCGGGGTGCAGCTGCCAGCCGGGCGTGTCGGGAACCAGATCGCGCGCGTCGCCATGCTGAACCCAAACCACCGGCGAGCCAGCTTCGCGGGCTTTAGCGGCCAGGGATAAGATGTTTGCCAGCATTCTTTCAGACTGATATACAGGCGCGCTTTTTTTGAACATTGCCTGCTGCACATCAATAACAAGCAGGGCTGAGCGGTGCGCTTGTGGCGCTTGGGCTGAGGTTGTCATTTTGTTTCTCCTGGTGTGTGTTCTTCTTCAGGCGGAATTTCGGGCGCGGGCGCATTCCGGGAGCGCTTGCCCGTCAGGCGGAGTATTAACAGGGTGAGCCCGGCGCCCAAAAACATTCCAACCGCGGCTGTCAGCAAAGCTCCGCCCGGGTTATCCTGCCAGAAGGCAGTCAGGGGCGCGCTTGGAACAGCGGTGGGGGTCGGGGAAGGCGCTGGCGCGCGGGTGGGCGTGCGGGTGGGCGTGGGCGTGGGGCTGGGCGGCGGCGGTGAGCTGGTCGGTTGGGCTCCTGTGGGCGTCGGCGAGAGAGCTTGAACGCCCTTGCGGATCACCAGACGCTGACCTTCGTAGATTGTGGTGTCTGAGGCAGCCATCCCATTCAATCCGCGGATAGCGTCCATTGTCACCCCATAAGAAACCGCAATCCCCCACAGGCTTTCGCCCGGTCCAACGATATGGATGATGACGCCCTCGGGGTTGGGGGTGTTGGTGATAAGCGGCACGAAAGGCGCGGTAACTTGCGAACGGAGGGGCGTTTGTAGGGGGACGCTCGTACTCTGCGCGACAGGCGCGCCGGCGCGAACGTTCAGGGTGTAGTAGACGTTGCCATCTGCCCCCAAAGCCACCCCCGCCCCGGCTTGCCCGCTCGTGTAGCCAATCATCGGCTCCAAATGGACCCAATCCTGCCAGATTTGGTAAACGGCAATATACGGGCTCATAAAACCCGCGCTGCCCACCGCGATATTCTCGTTCAGGCCGATTCCCCAGGCATAACTGCCGTCGGAATGCTGGTGCGTGCTGTTTTGCGTATCCGCCTGGTATTGGCTGTGCTGTTGGGCGTAGGCCATCAACCCCGAGTCCACGGTGTAAGCTTCCAAACCTTGCGCGGCTCGCAGCGCGTTCACCTGGGTGATGATATCGTACCCGCTTTCAGATTGGGCGCGGGCGGCGCGCGGAAACAGGGCAGACAGGATTAATGCTGCCAGGAACAGGGATAAGGCGGGTATCGCTCGGCGGGGTTTCATTTTGAACATACCTCGGAATATGCGTATTATAGCGCATGCGCGCGGGGGGTGAAAAACCGCCGCGCTAATCAGATACACTCCGCTTTACGAAGTAAAACAATGTTTAGGCTATAAAATATTTTCTGCAAGCCTTTGACCGCGAGCGAAAAACCCACAAAGAGCGGGTATTCTTACCGATGGAACAGAAGAAACCCGTTCCGTTTCGCATGGGCAATCCTGCTCGCTCGCAGATGGATGAGGTTTTCACCTGAGAGTGCGCGGGT